>OLOW01000227.1_pt1 | contig 34991 bp, 30 predicted proteins | sample 1672801 | NCBI WGS metagenome assembly OLOW01 (sample SAMEA3136725, study PRJEB25190) | human gut metagenome | biome: human gut; feature: human-associated habitat; material: faeces | place: Austria | collected 2013 | reverse complement strand
GTTTCATGCGTTCCGTCCGCTGCATCCGATGTGAAAACCGCATCCATTACGGATGCCCGCCGGCATCGTTCGTTCCCTGCGGCCTGTTGCCGCCTGACGGGTCGGGTGGCGCGCCATCGGGTGCCGGTGGAACCGGGCTTCCCGTGCCATTGCCGTTCGTTCCCTGCGGTTTGCCGCCGTTGCCCTTGCGGTTCGCTCCCTGTGGCTGGTCGCCGGTGTTCTGTGGTTCGCCGCCCGTGGGATTGCCGTCCAGCGGCTTGGCGTGCTTGCCGCCGCCGTTCGTTCCCTGTGGTTTGCCGTCGCCCCGGCCGAGTCCGGAAAGCAGTCCGGCCAAACCTCGGCCGGCACCGGGTTTGGCACCGTCCGGTGACGCTTCGCCGCCACCGCTGTCGCCGCCTTTCCTGCCGCCCTTGCCGCCCATGGCCTTGCGCAGGCCGCCGCCGGCCACGGCGACTCCCATGCCGAGTATGGAGGGCAGGATTCCGCCGCCGCCACCGCCGACCGAGGATTGCACGGCGGGCACGATCACGCGGATCATGGCGGGAAGGAGGATGATGACGCTCAGGGTGAGCATCAGCGTGATGGCCTGGCTGTCGTCGCCGGGCCCGGCCGTGGCCATGATCGCCGAGCCGGTAGCCATGACCAGTGCGGCGACGGGCTTGTAGGCCAGGAACGCGGCCAGCCAGCCGATGGTCTTGGCGAAAGCCTGCTTGCCGGTCTCCATCCAGCTCATGGCGGCCCACATGGGTGCCACGCCCACCAGGATCGGCAGCATCCCGGCGCGGAAGTAGGCGAATATCTTGCTGATCAGCCCGCAGATCCACATCACGATGGTGAGCACGATGGCGACGGGCGCGCCGAGATTGAAGAACGAGCTCGCGGCCAGGCTTTTCGATTCCCAGGCGTCGTTCATCATGCCCGAGGCGGACCTGAGCACGTCGGCGGTCCACGTGTCGAATGTGGCCTGGAACGTGTTGACCAGTCCGGCAAGGCACACGGCGCTCAGGATCGCCCACATGAAGGCCTTGCCCAAGGGGATCAGGTCACGTCCCTCCTGTTGGGTGACGAGCTTCCAGCCGGCCGCGATCACGCCGCACACGGCCGCGATGATAAGGAACGGGTCAACCTGCATACGGATGTAGTCCGACAGGAAGAACGTGGTGCCGCCGCCCGGCGTCCATGACGGCAGGTCCGGATTGCCGCCGGACGAGCGGGAGAAGAACGTGAGCGCGATGCTCGCGCACGAGGAGCCGAGCAGCACGCCGAGCAGTATCCAGCCGATGCGGTCGAGCAGACGGCCCTCGCCGCCCTGGCCGATGTTCCACACGATGCGCGCGCTCAGCACGATCAGGCTGATCGCGGCGGCTGCGACGAGCACGCCCTGCGCGATGCGCAGGTACCGGTTCACCGGTGCGAACCATGAATCGTAGTCCGGGGTGGCGTTCGCCTGCAACGTTGATACCGTGTCGTTCGCGGCGACCAGCGTGTTGCGGCTGGTGGACAGCCATTCGATCGTGGAATCCGATTGGACCTGGTACATGTTCCACAGGGTCTTCTCCAGCCAGGAGAGCTTGCGCTGCTTCCGGCACGAGGAGTCCTTGTACTCCCATTTGCCCTCGTCGGACGACTCCTCCTGATACGTGTTCTCCAATGCCCTGCATTGCAGTTCCGGAGACTTCCTCAGCAGATCCTTCGCCGCCTGCTTGGTGCCGACCGCGACCGCGCCGGTATGGGCGGGCGGGTCGCCGTACTGGTCGATGACCCATTGGATCTGGCTGGGGCCGATCAGGTCGCCGAGTCTGCCTTCGGGTATCTTCATCACGTAGGTGGTCTGGGTGTCGCTGATCTGCTTGTCGCCGAACGTGAGCTCCTTGCTGAACGATCCGAAGTCGGGTCCGCCGCAGGCGGCGAGGCCCATGAGGCAGGCGAGGGCGAGCGGCAGCGCGCACAGGCGCTGCCGTATGCGTCGAATCCCTTTCATGGCTTTTCTCAGCAGCTTGCGGTGACGGACAGGCCGAGTGCGGCGAGGATGGCGACAGCGCCCGCACCGAGGAAGATGCCGATCACCCAGTTGACGAGCTTGTCGAAGGTGTCGTCGCGGTCTGGCACGCCGTCGCCCTGCTGGCGCAGGATGTGCACGCCGATGCGCACCAGCGCGACCACGCCGATCACCAGGCTCAGCGCCTTCACCCAGCCCAGGGCGGTGGATACCGGTCCCGAGAATCCCGGAGGCAGGCACGGGGTCGGGTCGGAAAGGGTCTCGGCGAGGATCACGTATGTTTCATGCAGCATTGGGTTGTTCCTTTCGTGTTAGGTTCATGCACCATCGTCAGCCGACATGGGCCGTGGCGCGGGGCATGGCGTCTACGTCCTTCACGAGCCGTGAGTACGCGGCCGGATAACGCCGGGGAAACCCGTCGAGTTCAAGCCCTTTGATATGGGGCAGCCGCCACACGCGGACGGCGGATGACAGTTGGATGCGCGCCGCCACCAAAGGCCGGGGCATACGGGGCACGGGGTCGGTGATGGCCGCGCCCAACAGGATCGATGCGCCGAACAGTCCGGCCGACTGGTCGGCGAGCAGCGCGCGCAACGATTCGAGGCCGCGCCCCGTTCCCATGGCGCACAGGATGATGCGCGAGGGCATGGAGGGATCCTGGCTCACCGGCAGCGCGCGGCCGGCGTCGGCGAACCGGTCGGGGTCCGAATGGCGGATCGTGGTGCATCCGGCACCGCCGTGCGCGCCCACCAGCCACACGCGGTCGGTGACGGGTGCCGCGAACGACGGGATCAACGTGGTCAGTTGTGGCATGGTGTCGGTCCTTTCATAGGCTCGGGTCGGTGCCGGGCAGTTGCGAGGGGTCCGGGTTCGCGGGCACCGACCAGCCCGGAGACGCGGAACCACCGGTCGAGCCGGCGGAACCGCCGGAGGAATGGTATCCGCCGCCCGTCGGGCCGGAACCCGGGCCCGAAGCGGAGCCGGAGGGCGTGTACGAGTACTGTTGCGGTGCCGGCGTGCTCTGCGCCTGCGCCGCCGCAGCCGCTGCGGCCTCCTCCTGCGCTTTCCTTTCCTCGTCGGCCTTGGTCTTCGCGTCGATGGAGGCGTTCACCTTGTCCATGGCGTCGGTGATGGCCTTCTCGTCGCGCTTGTCGATGGAGGCGCGCAGCAGGGCGCGAGAATATTCGTCCTGCACCTTGCCTTCGGAGGAGGAATACAATCGTTCGCCCTGTTCGACGGTATGGGCCAGCCGTGAGGAGAACACCGCGCCCGCCGCCTTCTTCAGCCGCGAGAGATTTCCCGTGTGCTTCTTTTCGATGGCTTGCAGCTTGGATGTGGTGGCGTTGGCCGTTTCCGTGTCCGTGGCGGCACATGCGGGGATTCGCTCGCCCTCGGAATATTGTTCGGCCAGCTTGTCGAGGGTTTCCAGGGTTTCCGGGTCGGCGAGCTTGTCGGCCGTGACCGCTTTCGCCTGTGCGAGCCGGTCGCCGGCGAGATATTCGACCAGCTTCCGTTCGGCTTTCTTCGCCGCAGCGTGGGCGGTGGCGCAGTCCGCCGTCGCCTGTTCCAGCTCGCGTGCGGCCGTGGCGGATTCATGCGATCTCCACGCGGACATGCCGGCGACCGTGACGCAGGCCGCGAGCAGGATGCCGCCCGCGGTCGTGGCTATGCGCCTCCATTCGCGCACGGGCATGGCGGCATCCCGGTCGCCGACCGGCGTGAGGTCGATCGTGTCGGCGAGATCGGCCGGCTCCACGGCACCGCCAACGTGCTGCGGTTCCGATGCCGGGGCATCGGCCGGGATATCATTCCCCACCGGATTCGAGGCCGATGGCAGCGGGCCGATCTCCCACGGATCGACGGCCGTGTTCGCCCGGTCTTCGCTTCCGGCGTCGTCCACGCATCGCGCATCCGGCTCCAGCCCGGGCCCGGGCTCGGGTTCGGGTTCGGCCGGTGGCCGGCGTTCCGGTTCCGGTTCTCGTGCCGTGTCGATGGCGACGGCGGTGCCGGCGGCGATTATGGGGCCCATCTCCCATGGGTCCGTGCCGGAGGTGTTCATCGGTTCGGGAAGAGGCGCTGGCGAAGGCTCGGGCGGTCCGGTGCGGTGGCGGTCATGCCGTCGGCGGCGTCGGCCTGCCGTTCGCGCAGCTGCCGCTGTTCCATGACCCATGCGGGATGCTGGCCGTGTTCGTGCGCGTCCATGAGGCAGCGCGTGACCTCGCCTTCGGGCGAGACCGCCGCGAGCCGGCCCAGATGACCGGTGAACGCGGCCTCGGGATCGCCCTGCATGAAGCTCATGTACGCGGCGGCCTCAAGCGCGCCCTCCCTTCGCGCGGAATCCGGGATGTTGTTGGACAGCCGCCACAGCAGTGCGGGTATGTCCTGGTGGAACTCGCTGTTGGCGATCTCGCGCACGTTGTAGTCGGCCTGGTACCACGGTTTGACCTGGCCCGAGGCGAACAGGGGCAAGGCGTGCGGATCGTGCTCGGCGACCATGAGGAAACGGGCGCGTTCCAGGCCCGGCGATATCAGCTTGGCGCACACGGCGTCGCGCAGCCCCGTGTCGCCGGACAGCGATGCCAGCAGTCCCGCCGTGGCATGGTCTTTTTCCGCGTCCGCGCCGATGCGGTATTGTCCGGCGCGCAGCGAGTCGAGAAAATCGAATACGGCCAATGCGGTTTGCCTGTCAGCCATGTGCAACCTCCAGAGGAATGATGATGGTGCGAACAATGTCAGAGTCGATGATGCGCCGGGTCGCGGGCCGCTGCGGGGCGCACCGTCTACAGGCCCCATCGGGAGCACGGTTCCACGGGTCTGCGGCTCCACGGTTCCACGGGTTCACGGGTTCCGGGCATGGAAAAGGCCCTTCGCCGGGGGAGAGGCTGGCGAAGGGCCTGGGGGTTCACACGCCGTCCGGGGCACGGGATTCGGAAAGCTTTATGCCCCTTTCCGGCATGTGAAGTCAATGGAGGGCGTCCCGGCCGTCATCGGACGACGAGGCCGGAACGCCACGGGGTCACTTGCCCGCGTTCACGGCCGTGTGGCGGCCGGAACCCTGTGCGTAGTGGCGCTTGCGGAACACGAGCAGGGAGCCGCCCGCGAGCAGCACCGCCAGAGCGCCGCCGGCAAGGCCGAGCACGGCCGTGCCGGTGGAGGCCAACGGCTTGGCACGGTAGCCGTTCCAGTCGTCGGTGTTGCTGGCGGTCTGGGTGTCGGCGCACAGCTGCTTGCCGTCGATCTCGGTCACGTCGCCGGTGGAGTATTCCGGATCGGTGTCTTCGCCGCCGTCGGTCTTGTCGTTGAACGGGTCGCCGTTGGACGGCGCGCATTCCACGAGCGGGGTTCCGGTGACGATGGCGCGATCCGTGTGGGTCTCGCCTTCCTTGACGCCCTTGAGCGTGCCGGTCACGCTGACCGATTCGCCCGGCTTGAGCACCAGGGTGTCCCAGTCGGCGGGATAGGTGAGCGAATCCATGTCCACGTGCGCGTCGCCGACGATGGTGGAGTCGTCGAGGTTCAGGTCGCTTGCCTTGAACCATGCGCCGTCACCGGTGGCCGGGTCGGTCTTGGAGGTGTTCGTGATGATGAACGTGATGCCGATGCTGTCGGCGTCCATCTTCAGCGCCTGCTTCGGGTCGTCGCGGTCCGCCTGCTCCTGGCCTTCCTGCTTGAGGGTCGGGGTATCGACCTTCTCCAGGTGGATGCTCGGGGTCATGTCCGGGGTCTTGGTGACGACCTTGTTGGATTCGCGCGGCTGGCCGTTGATGGTCTCGGTCCACGTGTTGGGCACCTCGTCGGCCACGGCGATGCGCTTGCACTGGAGGTAGAGCACCCAGCCGGCCTCGTGCTCGTTGTCGGCGCTCACCAGGTCGAGGTAGGCCTGGGTCGCGTCGGCCGTGACCTTGCCGTTCTCGTCGGCGTCCACGGTGAACAGGTTGCCGCCGAACTTCGAGGAGTCGAAGCCGCTGCCCGCGATCTTCTCGCCCTTGGCCGCGAGCATCTGGCCGTCCCTGTACAGGTCGCGGCTGGCGTAGACGGCCCAGTTGCCCAGGTACTGGTCGTACTCGGTGTTCAGCTGGTCCGTGCCGCCCCAGTCCGTGACGGTCTGGTAGGCGCGGCCCGGGGGCAGGATGCTGGAATCCAGGCGGTAGAGGAACGTGTGGTTCAGATACACGCTCTTGCCGTCGATGCTGTCGCCGCCGACCTTCACGGTCACGTCCTTGGTCGGGTTGATCTCCTTCAGCGGGTTGGTGACGGTGTTGGTCTTGTCGCGCCTGTCGTTCGTGACCTGCGTGGCGGTGTTCTCCACCGTGTGGCCGTCCTTGACCTTGGTGACGGTCATCGGCATGACCACCTGGTAGGTGTGGCCCAGCAGCGACTGGTCGATGCTCGGGTCCTTCAGCGGATCGTAATCCTTGTCGGACTTCTCGCTGTACGCCTTCAGATCGTCGGGCTGCGGGTCGCCGGGCACGGTCTCGCCGGTCGCGGGGATCATGGTGTCAACGGTCCTGGCGAAGGCGTAGAGCACGCCGTCCTTGTCCTGGATGTTGAACTCGCCGGTGCGGTCCCTGCCGGTCTCGTCAAGGATCTCCACGTGCTTCGCGTCGAGGGTCAGGTACTCCTGGTCGTAGTCGTCCACCATGCCCAGTCGCCATACCTTGTAGGCGGTGTCGGTGAGCCTGGAGGCGTCGATGTTGACGCGGTAGTACACCTTGTCGCCCAGCAGCGCGGTCTTGCCGTCGATGCTGATGGTCGGGTCCTTCTGCGTGTCCTGCTTGGAGGGCTTGATGACCGGCGGCTCGTTCTCGACCTTGTTGGACGGGGTGACGCCGTTGTTGACGGTCAGCGCGGCCTTGTTGTCAACGGTCTTGTCGGTGGGCGCGTCCTCGTTCACCTTGGCCTCGAAGCGCAGCAGCACGCGCGGGTTGGAGCCGGCCTTCCAGTTGGCGGCAACCCAGTCCTTGGTGAACGTGGCCTCGAACGAGTGGGCCTTCTCGTCCCACTGCACCTTGTAGGCGCTCTTCGGGATGATGCCGCCGGTTCCCAGGTCGGTGATCTCCAGGGTCTGCTTGTTCGCGGTGGTGTACTCGGAATAGGTGTCGCTCAGCTTGATGGCGGTCACCGAATATGCCTGGTCCGCGGGGATCTGCGGGTCCACGCGCACGGTGTATTCCACGGTCTGGCCGGGGAACACGGTCTTGGTGTCGATGCTGGACTGGTCGCCGCCCTGGGAGGATTCGGCGATGACCTGCTTGTGGATCGGGGGAACGGTCACGCAGATCTTCGGCGTGTTGGTGTCCACCGTGCTGCCGCCGACCGTCTGGCCGCCCTTGTTGTCGAGGTCGTCGCCCTTCGGGTCCGCGCACGTGTTGAGCTCGTCGCCCTCCGCCTTGCCGTAGGATTCGAGCAGCTTCACGGTGTCGAAGTTCACGTCGAACGGGATCACGACGCTGATCTGCTTCGCGGTCTTCAGGTCCTTCTGCGCGGCCTCGTAGGAGTCCTTCGCGCTGACCGTGACCTTGGTGCCCTCGGCGGTGATGTCGAACTGGTCGGTCACGTCCCTGCCGGTCTTGTTCAGGTCGTTGACGCTGGCGTTGGCCTCGTCGGTGGTGTCCTGCTCGTAGACCTTGATGTTGGAGGTGTCCTTCAGGTCGAGGATGCTATCGACGTTGGCGAAGTCGTCGGTCCACGCGATCTCGGGCACGCGGCCCAATCCGGTGGGCAGGGTGCCGGAAACGACCGCCGCCACCTCGTCGCCGAGACGGTAGTACTTGTCGTCGCCGCCCACCTTGTCGCTTTTGGCCGGATCGACGGTCAGCTGCCACTTGCCGCCGACCTTCATGGCCCACGCCTTGTTGGGGTTGGGTGTCCACACGAACACCGGCGGCTCGTTGGTCGGTCGGGTCTCGTTGTTCCACTTCTCGTACGCCTTGTTGGTCAGCTGGATCTTCTTGCCCTCGGTGGCACCTTTTTTGATGGTGCCCGTCAGGTAGAACCTGACCTTGCTCGCGCTGTTCCTGAACATCGTCTTCGCGATGTAGGCGGACTTCGCGGTGGCGGTCGCGGTCCCGGCCTTCCGGTCGATCACGATATCGAACTGGTCGGTCTCGTCCTTGCCGTCGACGAACACCTTGCCGGACTTCCAGTCGATCCACTGGATCGAACCGGTCAGATCATCGGTGATGGAATAGGATGCCAGCGGGTTGAGCAGGTGCGCGGGGATGCTGCCGTTGACGACCACGCCCACCTGGTCGCCCACGAGGAACGTCTTCTGATCGACGCCCTGCTGGTTGGTCCAACCCTTGTCCTCGGCCACGAGAGCGCCGGACTCGTCCAGCACCCACACCTTGTCCGGGGTCGGCGTGACCTTGCCCACGCTGTCGCTGTTGCCGGTCTGGCAGTCGGCCAGGCTGCCGGTGCCGTTGTCGCCGTTCCAGCACGCCACGGAACCGTCGTTGATCTTGTAGTCGCCGCCGGTGGGCTTGGCCGACTGTGGCACGTTCAGTGTGTAGAGGCCGGAATGCGGGGCGGTGGCGTGCGCCTTGACCACGCGCTTGCCATCGATGGAGTCATCGATGCTGATATCCGCCTTGACGACGTTGCCGTTCGCGTCGGTCACGTTGACCTTGCTCACGTCGTCCTTGTCGGTGCCGCCGATCACCACATCCCTGGTGTCGATCGTGTCATAGATCCAGAACTTGCCGGAGGCGTTGGAATGCGCCTTGATGTGAGCCGTGTACAGCGAGCCGGAGACGATGGAGTCGTTGCCGTCCTGCACCGTGTCGCCGGCCTCGTTGGTCAGCCATTTCTCGGGCGGGGTGGTGGTCTTCTCGCCGGACTCCTTGCCGTCGTGCTCTCCCTTGTGGGAGACCGCCTCGGCCATGTTGCCCTGCTTCGCCACGTCAACGTCCCACCAGCGCTTGCCCGCAGGCCACGACTCCCACGAGGCGTCCATGTCCTTGAAGGACGCGCTCACTGTGGCGCCGCCCTTGTTGGATGCGGTGAACTGCTTCGCCACCGTCTTCTCGGTGCCGTCGATGCCACGCCAGTGCAGGGTCGCGGTGCCGTTCACGTTCTCGGTCTTCGACCCGTCGCTGGACAGGGTGATCGTGTCCGAAGCGTCCTTGGTGTCGCCCGCCTGGCCCGACATCTCCGCAGCCTGCGTGCTGATGCTCAGGTGATATGAGGGCGGCGCGGGCTGGTACTTGTCCAGCACGATCACCACGATCGACGGCTTGCTGGAAGCCTCCACATTACGACGCATAATCGCATCCACGCTGTTCGACGGATCATCCGAGAAGCCATCGGATGTGTGGTAATTCTGAGTGCCTGCATATTTATAGGTGTTCGGTGCGACGTAGGTGTTCCAGTTGTCGTACCAGCCACCGGTCCCGGTCGGCGAAGCCACGCCGGACCCGTTGTAGATGTAGTTGCCGCCGATGACGGCTGGCACCGCGCCGACCGCGACCACTCGGCAGTCGCCGTTGCCCTCGCCGGGGTGACGCCGCTGGAAACCGGTCTCGCATTCCGTGCGGGCATGGTCCAATGCGGTCTGCGCCTTCGTGACGCCATCGCCCTCCAACGTCACGCCGGCATTGTTCATGGCGGCGCGCACCGAATCAAGACTCGTGGCCGGACCCCATGCGCCCGAAGCATCGTCCTTGTATTGCCAGAACTGCACCGCGGCCAGGTCGCCGCCCGTGCCGGGCTGGTTGCCGCCGCCACCGCCCGCGAACGCGGTCGATGCGACGACGCCGCCGGCACCAAGCGTGGCGATCGCAGCCACCGCCGCGACACCGGCCTTCATCATCTTCCTGCCAAAGTTCATGTAAATGAACCTCCGTTAACCTTGTCTGTTCATCCCCTCCCTCAATCGTTCCGGTCATGGCCCCGCCGCCTCTTTTTTCAAGGGGTGGCGGGGCTTCCGACCGCAGGAATAACGGGAGGTAGCCACCGGTTGGCCCGGCAGCCACCAACAAGCCTCACAGACGACACGCCGAACCACGGAGCATGGCGTCTACAAAAAATCCGGAAGTATTTCCCGGCAATACGGGTACACGGGAATAAGGGAATACAGGTTCGCGGGAACATGTCCCTTCCTCACAAAATCCATGAAAAAAGGCCCGCACCGATTCCCCAGTGCGGGCCACAAACAGCCAATCATCAATCAGTGCTGAATAAGATTGTTCGGCGGAACATAGCAGTCCTCAGTGCAGCCGTATGCGCCGTTGAGGTTCGGCTTTGGGGCGGCGGCGGCCGGGCCGGAGCCGCCCGATGTGGTGCCACGGTATGTGTTGGAGCCGGAAGTGGAGCCTTCCGTGCGCCTGTACGCGCCTCCGGAGTAGGAGGAGACGCCGCTGTAGGTGGATTGGGCCTGCGCCTGAGCCTGGGCTGCCGCTGCGGCCGCTGCGGCGGCTTGCGCATCCGCGTCCGTCTTTGCCTGGACGCTCGCGTTCACGCCGTTGATGGCATCCTCCAGCGTTTTGCGCGCTCCGTCGATCTTCGCCGGATCGTTCCCGTCCTTCAGCCCGTTCGCCGCGTCGATGGCGTTCGACAATGCGTCGCGGGTGGCGTTGTCCGCGACCTTGCCGTCCGAATCCGCGAGCAGCTTCGACGCCTCGTCCAGCTTCGCCGTCAGATTCGTTTTCGCGTCATCCAGCCTCTTCGCGGCCTTGGATTCGGCGACGGCCCTCACCGCCTTCGTTAGGCTCTTCTCGTGGGTCTCGTACCAGTCGGCCTGTTCATTGAGCTTCACGGTGGCGGCATCCAGTCCTTGCGCGTTTTCGGCCACGCAGCCCTCGTATTCGGGTGCCATGGCCTTGAGCTCCTTGCCCAAGGATTCGACGGTCTTCGAGTCCTTGACCTGTTCGGCCTTGACGGCGGCGGCATCGGCGGCATCGCCGTTGAGCAGCGCGTTGTATTCGTTGGCATTGTTGCGCACGGTGTCGGCGGCGGTGGCGCACGCCTCCTTGGCCTCGGCGAGCTTCGCGCCGCTGTAAGCGTTCCAGCCGATGATGCCGGCCACGACCAGAATCACCGCGCAGACGGCCGCGACCAGGGGCAGCAGCCACTTCGGACACTTCCTTCCATCCTTGCTTGGCTCTGTGATGTTCTCGGCGGGTGTTTCGACGGGTTCGAGGATTTCCGTCTTGTCGTTCTCGTTCATCATTGTTCTCCTTGCATTGATAACGCTTTATTGATCTGCCGGGATACCCGCGTCGGATTGCAGCGTTTCCCGCGCGATGTCGAGTAGCCGCTCGTCGCGGCCGGGCTGGGCGTCCGCTGTGTGGGGGAGCCAGTCCTGATCGACGTCGAGGGTCAGGTCATCGAAGGCCTGTTGCCCGTCATCGCGGCCCAGCAGACCGCGTAGCCTGAACGTCTCGTTCATGTGCTGTCCGTCCCATTCGATGCGCCGGGCGTACAGCAGGAAATCCAGAGTAAGGAACCCCGGCCCGGCCTTGTCCACCTGCACGTACCGGGAGCGCGTCGGCGTGAATCTCACCCGCGGCACGCCTTTCAGCCGTTCGTGCAACGGGCTGTCCGGCACGATGTAGCGTTTGACCAGGTTCTGTCCGCCGGCCGCGAAGAACAGCATCTGCGGCAGATTGCCGTAGGTCGCGTCGTAGTAGCGCCATCCCTGGTCGTCCCGCCATTTGCGAAGCATGTCACGGGCGGCCCCCGGCCCCAGATGGATGCCGGAGAACCGTTCCCACGCCAGCGCCACCCGGTCGAACTCGCCGCGCATGAGACCATACAGGGCCCGCCCGGTCTGGTCCTTCGGATGACGTCTCGCTCGGATGTCCGTCCGATGGTTCGGATCCGCATACGGGCAGTGCAGATAGGCGTCCTCGTCGTAGCGGCACAGGCCCGGCACATCGCCCCGGTGGTGTCGCCCGTAGGGCCGACGCGCACGGCTTTCCTCCTGCCGACGGAACAGGCCGACAATCTGGATGGGATTGTCGCACAGCGGGCACACCGCGTAGTAGGACGGCCCCTTGTCGCCGTCACGACGCCACGGGGCCACGCCGCCGGTGCACCTCATGTATGACTCCTGGCTGATCACGATGCTTTCCGCCCTTCCCGGCCATGCCTTGAACACATCCATAGTCGGCTCCCCTCGCCGCGCATCGTCGTCATCGATACCTCCTGTTGATTCTAACCCACCAATCCGCCGGCAGCTCGGGCACCGCGCCCTCGCGTTCGGCGAACGCGAGGCACGCAAGCACCGTGCGCAATCCCAACGGGAACTCCCGCCGTCCCTGACGCATCAGGAACGTCCAGTCCTCCGTGCACTCCTCGCAATCCGAATGGTCCATGACCCCGCGACGGGCCAGTGCGGCCCGCTCCTCGATGTCATCCGTCATCATCCACTCCTTCTTCCGTCTTGCTTCGCCTCGGCCCTTGCGTCCGCCGCGTCGAGGGGAGGGCAGTCGCATTCGATCCATGCCGTGAGCATGTCGCGGATGGTGGTGCCGCGTCGCACGGCCTCGGCCTTGAACCGTTTCTTGAGCATGGGGTCGAGCTCCACCGTGATCTTGGGCAGCTTGACCGGTTTCTTGTAGTCGGTGAGGGTCGATGCCAGCATGTTCCTCGTGGTCATCGGCTTGTTGATCTCCATGATGTTGTTCCTTTCCGTGTCCCCGTGTCCACGGGTTTGCGTGGACACGGGTTTCCGGGTTTCCGGTTCTGCGGGTGTCAGGCGTTGAATGCGTCGCTGAGTTCCTTGGCGATAAGCCCGTAGCCCGAGGCGGACGGGAACCGGCCCTCGTCCGGCGCGAGGCGCATGGCCTCCTTGTACGGGATGGTCTCCCTGCAATGGGCCAGTCCGTTCTCGGCCAGGAACTCCTCGGCGTGCCTGAGGCTGCGCGTGCCGTAGCGGGTCTGGGTCAGCAGCACCGAGGAGGGCTTGTTGATCTGCCGGATGGTCTCCAGCATGCGTTCCAGGTCGATGGGGCCGGTGGTGGTGACGAGCAGCACGAGGTCGGCCGCGTCCACCGCCGCCTCCACCAGATCGGTCTGCAAGGGAGGCGTGTCGATCAGCACCCATTCCTCCTCGGCGGGCGCGGCGACGGTGAACCGGTTGACGACCTCCACCCCGAAGGGCAGTGGGCGGCCGGCCGATAGGGCCTTGTGCGCCCACAGGGTCGCCGCGCCGGACGGGTCGGCGTCGCGCACCGTCACGGTATGGCCCAGTCGGGCGAGTGCTTCGGCGGTGCCGATGGCGCTGGTGGTCTTGCCGACCCCGCCCTTGAGGTTGACGAAGGCCACCGTTTTCGTGTTCGTGGTCATTGGGATTGTTCCTTTCATTCGGGTTTCCGGCTTCCCGTGTCCACGGGTGCACGGTTCCACGGTTTGCCGCGTATACGGGTTTCCGGAATGGTTCGTCCTTATGGGGCCGGACCGGTTATCTGTATCGGATTGTCTTCAGAAGAGGGTGTCCTGCAAGGGCGGGGTGTGTGTGGCGGCGGCCGGGGCCTTCGCCTTGCCGGTCGAGCGTGTGGTGGCGCGCCATCGTTGCTGGCGCGCGTTGCGCTGCTCGGTCTTGCGGCGTTTGCATTCGCGTTCGCGTGCCGCCGCCACGATCTCGGGGTTCTCGCGGATGTACCGGGCGAGCCGCCGTTCGGCGGTCGGGTCGTCGGGGTCGAACCGGAATCCGGCCTCCTGCGCGGTCTTCAGCACCTGGCGTCGGGCGCGCAGGGGCAGTCCGCCGTAGATGCCGTACTGGTCCCGGACCATGATGCCGAACGCGAGGCATTCGGCCCTGACCGGGCAGGCCTCGCAGATCCGCACCGCCGCGCGGCGCAGCTCGTATTGGGTTCGCTGGTTGGGAAGGTCGTCGGGCCCCCACATGCGGTCCGACCACGAGTCGGGGAAATCCGCGCATTCGCCTTTCAGGAACATGCCGGCACCTCCTTCGGCCCACGGCCGCCGATGAAGCCGAAACGGACGGATGCCGGCCCGGTCCCAGCCGGCTTCCGCCGCCCGAAGCCGTCGTCCTTCTCCCTGGATTCCGCGTCCAGGAAGGCGCGGCCCGCCCGCAATGCCTCCAGCACGGCATTGCGTTCGCCTTCTGCGTCGTTCGCGGGAACGCGCTTCAACAGCCGGCGCAGGGTGCGCGGTGCCTCGAACCCGTCGTTGCCCGCATCGAAGTCGTAGGGGGCGAGCAGTCGCCTCGTCCGGCGGTCCAGGTTGTCGGGGATGCCGTAGTTCGGCACCTTCGGCGTGGATTCCGCGCTCGGCGGCTGCGCCGTTTCGCCCTTGTCGGCGATGACGCCGTGTTCGGCGAGCAGGCGACGCCCGTGGGGGTCGTCGGCCATCTGGAGGCATACCTGGTCCCAGTGCCGCGCGAGGGAGCGGGGGCCGGTGAGCGCGCGACGCCAGAAACCGTCATACGGCTTGCCGGAAGCGTCGCCCTTGTCGGTCTTGGAAGGCGGCAGCGACGCCCATTCGGCCACGGCCAGCACCAGTGGCATGCCATGGCGGGCGATCAGCCGTCGGGCGGCGTCGAGTTCGCGTTTGCCGGGCCGGGCCAACGGTTCGGGAACCGGCATCGGCGGCAAGGCTCGCAGCCCGTCCGCCATCGTGCGGCACACCGCCTCCGCGTCGGAACCGGCCCCGGCGGATTCGCTGCTCGGGGGTTCGGCTCCGGCGGCGTCGGCCCATGAACCGTCCTCGCGGATTCCGTCATCGTCCGGGGAGGTCTCTCCGCTTGCGGGGAGATGCCCCGTAGGGGCAGAGGGGTTATTACGTACTAGGGACGTACTGTAGCTCACCAGGTGAGCTGGGGGTGGGGTCACAGCTGTGAACCGTGGTTCACCCGTGAGCTGGGGTTTTCCCGTGTCCCCGTCGCCATAACCACGGTCCACATGTGAGCCGGGGTTTCCCCTCGCCCTGTTTTCCGTGGAAGGCCGTCCGCCTCGGGTCGAGTCGATGTCGTTCGAGTCGAAGAAGTCGGGGTCGAGCTCCAGACGGTTCCCCAGGCACAGATCCCACACGACGGGCCGGTGCCACTCGCTGAAATGCCCGGCCTGGCGCTGGTCGCCGCGACGGATCAGCCCGTTCGCTTCCAGCCATGACAGGTGGCGTTTGACCGTGCTCACGCTGCACTTGCACCACGCGGCCAGCTTCCTGTGCGTCGGATGCGCGTTGCGCCCCTCGTCGTCGGCCACGTTCGCCAGACACATCAGCACGCGAGCGGCACCGTTGTGCCTGGCGTCCACGGGCGCGAACCTGAGCGCCCAATCGACCGCGTTCACGCTCATGCGGCACCCCCTCGGCGGGAGTCTTGCAGACGTGCGCGCAGCATGGGCACGCGCGGCACGGGAACGTCGAGCATCATCGACAGGTAGAAGTCGTGGCTGCCGTCCGACGGGCAGGCCGCCAACAGGCCCGAAGCGGACCCATGGGGCGGGAAGCCGCCATGACGCGCGGCACGCTCATGCGTTTCATGCGCTCTCATGGCTCTCCTCACTCACGGAACCGGCCGACTCCTCACGCCAACGGGCCTCAAGCATGTCGCGGCGCGTGGCCGCGCGGCACAGGGCGAACGTCAGCAGATAGGACGCGGCGAGAATGATGACGACGGCGATCACGAGTATGAGGTGCATCATCGGCCCGCCCCCATTGATCGCGCGAGGGAGGCCAGCAGACGGACCGCGAGAAGCACGATGCCGACTGCCAGACGCAGGAACGGCAGCAGCAGGCCGAAACAGGCCACTGCGAGCACCACGAACAGCAGGATCACCAATTCCACCACTCATCACCCCCGCTCACCGAAGGATGCCTGAGCATCGAGAACACCGCGTCATCGCCGCTGAGGGCCTCCACGTCGCGCATCAACGCGTCGATCTCGTCGGACACCATGCCCGCACCGGCCTCGTAGCCGCGGTTGAACACGCAATCCGACGGACCGCCATGGATCAGGCCACGGTTCACCGTCCGAGCCGGCGACGAAGCGTTCCGCACGTCACGAAGCGCGTCATGCCGGCCGATCAGATAGGCGACCGCCATGACCTCCCTCACGGTCATCGACGCATCCACGGACAGGGATAACAGGGACATGTAGTCCCGGAAATTCGAGCGCTCCTCGTTATCGAGGGAACGCGCGCCAACGGTCATGGTCATTGCCTCACCTCCGCGTGAAGGGACCAGAAAGCGAAATCCCAGGCATCACGCGAGTTACGGTCGCACCAGCAACCCACACAAGCCAGGCCGCAGGCCACCGGCACCAAAGCGAATCCCGGCAGAAGCAGATTCCTCGCGGCAAGCAGAATCGCCAGAAAAACCACGCACGACAACGCGGCCAGCATCCAAGCGGCAAGACCCGCCAGCTCGTAGCGCCGGGCAGAACGTCGCCAATACAAAGATTCGGAAAATGTAGACGCCATGCACCGCGAACCATTCACGGGGGCGTTACCATCAAAATCAGAAGTCGGCACAGCGACTTCGGTTACACTAGACATTTGTGCAGCCTCCATAATCTAAAAGGCAATGCGAACGATTCAAAAGTTTGGCGACTAGGGAATCGTTCAACATTGGATGTGTTGCATACGCCCGGTTTCGATGTTCCAGATCGAGACCGGGCATTTCCTTATCGGACAAACACCCCCTCACCCTCGCTCAATTGAGATGGATACATAACGTCAAAAGGAATCCCATACTCAGTGTGCAGAATCATCGCACGCCTCATGCTGAGGTCTCTTTTGTAGTTGACGATGCGTGAAACGGTCGAGACGGAAACGTTAAGAGTGGCGGCGACCTGCTCTTGGCCGATACCGCGTTCTTTGAACCAATCATTCATCGGCGTACACACCTCCAGCCTCCATTTTTGTAATACTTTTTACGACCTGCAAAAAGTGTACGACAAACTTGCACTAAACGCAAATCGAGAGGTAATATATTTTGCAACAGGTAAACATATTGTTGTAAAGGTTAAAAATGACCAGTATTGAAACAATGCCGGGCGTCAGCCCCAAGGCGCGAGCCGCATACAAGTTAAAAGTCGTTTCTTTCAACGTTCAGCAGCTTCTGGCCGCACAAGCGAGAGAAGGCAAAAATCAAACTGAGATGGCAAGCTATCTCGGGATAAAGCCTTCCGGTATGTCCCTCAAGATCTCTCGCGCAAACTGGCGATTTGAAGAGGTTCTTTTGGCTGCGGAATATCTTGACACTACGGTGGACGAACTGTCTAACGATGCGATTATGCGCATGATGCTCGGAAACAAGAAAGCCGATCAGATGCTCATGGATATAAATACAGAAAAAGCCACCGGCAACACGCCGATGGCTTCCAATGAGCTCCTGCGGCTGGGCTTGAACCAGCGACCGTCCGATTAACAGTCGGATGCTCTGCCAACTGAGCTACGCAGGAATATTCAATTTTCATCCCGGCCGGAGTTACCCGTTCAGGTGAGCTCCTGCGACTGGGCTTGAACCAGTGACCGTCCGATTAACAGTCGGATGCTCTGCCAACTGAGCTACGCAGGAATGTCTGCTGTGTTTGAGATTTCTCTCGCGCACAAGTCACATATCTTACATGCCTGCCACGAAAAAGCAAATTACATGCGTGTAGGGCATGTCGCGCTGAATTCCGCAGAATCGGACTCATCGGATACTATCTCATACAGCCAAAAACCGAACGCGGATATACACTAGCGACTAACGGTAGAGGAGCTGGTGTCTGCTTGGCAAATACTGGAATCGGTGAAACGGAACAACCGTCTGAGTATGCGAACCCAGTGGGAACAATCACAAGAGTTCTGATGTTCCGCTGTCACTGCATGGCAGCGGTTGTGACATGGATCGGCCGCGGCTGAAGGTCGAACAACATGACGATGCGGCGATACTGTCACGCGAAATTTCATTGTGGATAACTTCGGAAGCTAGAACCACATAGGTCGTTTTGGCTGGACATCCTGTTTCGGACCCCTCAAGGTGGGTATCACCGGCAAAGAAGCCGGAATCACATCACACTCACACTATGGGGAGGAATCTCATGAATGCACCACTGTTGTTTGATTGGCGTCGCGACGAAGCCCGACGTGCCAGCTGGCGGCGTCAGCAGGCGCGTCAGCGGGCTCAGGAACGGCAACGGCGTATGGATGCCATAATCGCGTTGACCGCCGTTATCGGCCTGCTGCTTGCCTTGGGAGTAGGGCTGGAATCCACGCCTCAGCATGTTGCGCATGCGGATACTGCGGTGACCGGAGATGCGGCATACACGGTGGAGGATTTCACCGATATGTCTGATTTGGCGTGGCGCAATGGCAATCAGTGCGAATCCCGATTCGACTGGCCGGTCGACGATCCACAGGTCGAACAACAGTTCGAGCGGCCGATCAACCCGTGGGCACCAGGTCATCGCGGAGTGGATCTTGTTGCGGAGCAAGGTACCGTAATTCTGTCACCACAGGCAGGGACCGTGAGTTTTGCTGGCAAAGTAGCTGGCAAAGATGTGGTGAGTGTACGGCATCGTGGAGGTGTCACGTCGACATTCGAACCGGCCGTTACCGAGCTCTCAGTGGGGGATACGATCTCCCGCAGACAGCCCGTAGGCATCGTTGAAGGCAGCTCGGACCATTGCGAAGACCGTTGCCTGCATTGGGGCCTCAAGCGAGGAACGGCCGACTATCTTGACCCACAGCAATATGCGGGGAGTCGAAAAATCGTACTGAAACCGTCATGATTTAACGGTGATTGTCGGCCGGAACAGGGCCGTGCGGAAGAGACATCGCAGGCGGCTAGCGGCGTGACGAGTATGAATCACAGACCGGCATCGGCCAAGGAAATATATCCGGGGTCGATCAACGCGGACTTGAGATTGCCGGCGCTGACAGCCAGCAACGGTTCGCTGATGGTCGGGATCTTCTTCACGCCGCCTACCTCGGAGTTCCTGATTGAAGGCATGGAATTCAGCGCTTCGTCCTTGTTGAGCTTGGCGCAGGCCTGAGCGATATCCGTGGCGATGGTCTGTCTGTCTTCCATGCCGGTCATCCATTGCTTGCCATTGACGATGGATGGGATGTTCGAGACATACGCGCCGTATCCGGTTACTAGAGGCCACTGCGAGTCACGGTCCTTGTCGGAAGCGGAGGTGTCCTCGTCCGCATCGTCATCGGAACTGGATGAGTCGTTTGCGTTGTCGTTTTCAGGGGATTTGATCGGGTCCGGCACGGCGTCGCGGCTGAGATCCTTCTTGCCGGTGATATTGCCGACAATGCCCGAGATGGTGATCTGCGGATTGATATCGGCGGCAGAGCCGGTGTATCCCAGATCGTCCAATTCCTTGACGACCTCGGAGGCGATGTAGTCGTTCATCGTGATGATGCCGTCAATACGGGTGAGTGTGGACTGTCCGTCGGTTTTTGCCAGACGCTTGTCAAGCACTTTCGCAGTGGAGCCTTCCTTAGCGGCATCGTAGGCCACGGCTTGCCAATCGTTTTCCGTGGATTTGCCGTCCAAGGTGCCTGAAGGGCTTTCCACAACGCCCTTCTGATAGTAGGAGCCCAGTACCTGCCAGATACCACGGAACGCCTCTTGGGCGAACGTGGAATCGTTGGCGTTGCCTTTTTCGTCCACGGCGGTGTATGGCAGCAGCACCTCAATGTATTTGGGGTTGTCTTTACTGGCCTTATCCAACTTGAGTTTGGACACCATCTTTTCCGCCTGTAGCTTGCCGATGGTCTGGGCGTCCGAGAACTTGACGAAGGCGTCCGGCTTATATCCCTCGATACTGTTGCCGAGCAATACCACATGCATGCCGGATTCCTTGGCCAGCTTGAGCGATGAGACCAGCCGGTCCACGGCCTGCGCCTGCTCGTCCGATGCAGTGCTGTCGCTCTCAGTGTTGGACGAATCGTCTTTGGACGAGTCGTCTTCGGAAGATTCACCGTCAGAAGTAGCTTCCCCATCCGTGGCATCGTTGGTGCTCAGGTTCTGGCTCACGTAATCGCCGTATTGGCGAGTGGAAGCGTCGGCCTCGACTACTGGAGCCACGAGCAATGTCATGTTGTCGGGCGCGATGGCAATGCCGGAATCGTCCGTGGTGTTATTCGAAAGATGATCGACCACAAAGTCTTGGATGGCGCGGCTTTGCTTGGCCAACGAGTCGGACGTCGTATGATCGATATCGCCTTTCTTGAAACCGGCGTCGGCCAGAGCCTTGGCTAGGTCAGGCACCAGCTTCGCCCATTTGTTCAGTGGCGTCTGCTGGTTCAGCGTAATGCCGTCCGAAGGTGTGAACACGGCCACGCCGCCGGCAGAATTGGACGTCACCGTGGTTTGACCATCTACAACGGTCTTATTGTCTGAGGTGCACGCGGTCAGTGACAGCACCATCGCGCAGGATGCGATAATGGCGGCGAGCAGGGTGGTTGAGCGGCGTGCGAACACCATAAGCGGCGAAACCTCCTCAAGCGGGCGTGAAAACAAGCTGAATCACGATTCTAGTAGGCCGTATACGAAAAAGTCCCGGACCAGTGGACAAATCGCCACATATCCGGGAACAATTAGAGGTATTACGTGCGTGCATCGAACAACTGTCATGATTATCGTGCTGAGGAACATTCCAGATGAAGCACGACAATCATGACAGTTTGCGACATGACATGACCCATGTAGGTCCGCACGATGTGTTCGATGATTTACTCGGCCAGAGCCTTGGCCAGGTTCTCGTCCAGCGCGTTCATGAAGCCGTCGGTGTCGAGCCACGGTTCGTCCGGGCCGATGAGCATGGCCAGATCCTTGGTCATCTGACCGCCTTCAACGGTGTCGACGATGACCTTCTCCAGCGTCTTGGCGAAGTGACGGACTTCGGGCGTGCCGTCCAGATCGGCGCGGTGCTTAAGGCCGCCGGTCCACGCGAAGATGGATGCGATTGGGTTGGTGGAGGTCTTCTCGCCCTTCTGCCAGCGGCGGTAGTGACGGGTCACGGTGCCGTGCGCCGCTTCGGCCTCGACGGTCTGGCCGTCCGGGGTCATGAGCACGGAGGTCATGAGGCCCAGCGAACCGAAGCCCTGGGCCACGGAGTCGGACTGCACATCGCCATCGTAGTTCTTGCAGGCCCAGATGTAACCGCCGTGCCACTTCAGGGAGCTGGCCACCATGTCGTCGATCAGGCGGTGCTCGTAAGTCAGGCCGGCCTCGGCGTACCTGTCCTTGTATTCGGTCTCGAACACCTCGGCAAAGATGTCCTTGAACTGGCCGTCGTAGGCCTTCAAAATCGTGTTCTTGGTGGACAAGTACACCGGGTAATGACGCATCAGGCCGTAGTTGAAGCAGGCGCGAGCGAAACCGCGGATCGAATCGTTGACGTTGTACTGCACCTGGGCCACGCCGCCGTCTTCGCCGTAGTTGTAGACCACGTGCTGAATCGGCTCGGAGCCATCGTCCGGAGTGAAGGTGACGGTCAGCTGGCCGGCTCCCGGAACCTTGAAATCGGTGGCCTTGTACTGGTCGCCGAATGCGTGACGGGCTACGACGATCGGCTCGGTCCAGCCGGGCACCAGACGAGGCACGTTGCTCATCACAATCGGCTCGCGGAAGATCGTGCCGCCCAGGATGTTGCGGATGGTGCCGTTGGGGGACTTCCACATCTTCTTGAGACCGAATTCCTTGACTCGGGCCTCATCGGGGGTGATGGTGGCGCACTTGACACCGACATGGTGCTTCTGGATGGCGTGGGCGGCGTCGATGGTCACCTGGTCATCGGTCTCGTCGCGGTGCTCGATGCCCAGATCGTAGTAGTCGAGGTTCACGTCGAGGTACGGCAGGATCAGACGATCCTTGATGTCCTTCCAGATCACGCGGGTCATCTCGTCGCCGTCGAGTTCGACGACAGTGCCTTCGACCTTGATTTTGGCCATGCTTCCTCCTGATAGATGGTGTGAAGATGATTTAGTCATAGCGCATGTTTGTAACGACTTGAAGCAATCGTCCGGTCCGTGGGAAACGGCCTTGTTGGCGTCCCACCCGGGCAATAGGCTGGAAACCATGTCTCAGGAAATTGAAATCGGTTTGGGCAAAAAAGGCCGTCTCGGCTACGCACTCGACGATGTGGCAATCGTCCCCTCCCGTCGCACCCGCGACCCCGAGGACGTCTCCACCTCTTGGCAGATCGACGCCTATGAGTTCGATGTGCCGGTGATCGGCGCCCCCATGGATTCGGTGACCAGCCCGGCCACCGCCATCGCCATGGGCAAGATGGGTGCGCTCGGCGTGCTCGATCTGGAAGGTCTGTGGACCCGTTACGAGGATCCGACCCCGCTGTTGGACGAAATCGCCGGACTGCCGGCCGATCAGGCCACCGAGCGTATCCAGCAGATCTATGCCGAGCCGGTCAAGCCGGAGCTCATCACGCAACGTCTGCACGAGATTCGCGCCGCCGGTGTCACCGTGGCCGGCGCGCTCTCCCCGCAGCGCACCCAGCAGTTCTACTCCACCGTGGTGGACGCGGGCGTGGACCTGTTCGTGATCCGCGGCACTGTGGTCTCCGCCGAGCACGTCTCCTCCGGCCAGGAACCGCTGAACCTCAAGAAGTTCATCTACGACCTTGACGTGCCTGTCATCGTCGGCGGCGCATCCAACTACACCGCTGCCCTGCACCTGATGCGCACCGGCGCGGCCGGCGTGCTCGTCGGCTTCGGCGGCGGCGCGGTCTCCGCCACCCGCCAGACCATCGGCGTGCAGGCCCCGATGGCCACCGCCATCGCCGACGTGGCCGAGGCCCGCCGCGACTACATGGACGAATCCGGCGGCCGCTACGTGCAGGTCATCGCCGACGGCGGCATGGGCGACTCCGGCAGCTTCGTCAAGGCCCTGGCCCTCGGCGCCGACGCGGTCATGCTCGGCGCGCCGCTGGCCCGCGCCACCGAGGCCCCCGGCAAGGGCACCCACTGGGGTTCTGAAGCCCGCCACCAGACGCTGCCGCGTGGCTACCGCACCACGGTCGGCACGGTCGGCCCGCTCGAACAGGTGCTGTTCGGACCGAGCCACCAGGCGGACGGCAAGACCAACTTCATCGGCGCCCTCAAGCGCGCGATGGCCTCCACCGGCTACGTCGACGTGAAGAACTTCCAGCGTTGCGGCATGGTGGTCAACCCGTATTCCGCACGATAATCCCGATTGCCCCCTGAAAATGGGGGTTTGCCCTCCATGCAGGAGGCTTAACTTGCCCGAAGGCGCGCTCAAGTAGTTTGACTTGGCGCGCCTTTCGTGATGTTGTAGTACAGACGCTCGCCGATGATGGTGAGTTGCAAGGGGGCTTGAAGGGGGTCATCATGGAGTATTCGGGATTTTTCCACGGCACATATCAGTACGGGCCGTTGCCGAGTTATGACGGATTCATCGTTGTGGAGCTGTCGGATCGCCCGGTGCGGTATCACATCCAACCCACATTCATAGGCGGGCTGAATGCGAAGGAATGTCATTCCATGGCCATGGCTGCATGCCGCATCGCCTGCACATCGGCGGACGCGATACGTGGCAAACTCAGCGTCGCACATCTCAACAGAGCCATGACAAAACCATGCCTGGACCGGCTGCAAACCATGCAATACCTGCTCGGCATCCACATGGTCACTCATCCGGAGCTCAAAGCGAAATTCTGCTATCTGCCCACTGTCCCCACATTGATCGACGGCATGATCACCGGCAAGGACACGCTGGAAATGGCGGTATTCATGACCATCGGCCAGGAAAATCTGCGAGTCAACCTCAAACTGAAGTACATCGGTTCTCGATGGATGTGCATCTATGCCGATTTGGGCTGACCAGACGGCCCCGCCCGCACACCGATTCCTACGCTGGTAGCGGAAGACGGTTCTGCCGTGTCATAGGCTGGTTCGCCTATAGTAGTGACCATGCGTGAACATGTAGAAGAACCCAGATATGTCACCACCGATGACGACACCGTCTACTCGCTGCTGTCCAAACGAGCAGCTCGCACGCCGGATGACATCATCGCGGAATGGCAGGATGACAACACCCACCAATGGCGCAGCGCCACAGCTACTGAAATGCTGTCCCGCGTACGCGAGGTGGCCAAGGGCCTGTTGGGACTTGGCGTCAAAGCCGGCACCATGGTGCTGATTTACTCGCCTACCTGCTATGAGTGGGGTGTGGCTGATTTCGCTTGCGCGGCAATCGGCGCTGTGGTTGTGCCCGTCTATGAGACCGATTCCGCCCGTCAGACCGCGGGCATCGTCGAGGAAGTCGATCCCGCCATCGCCTTTGCCGGCGACTTCCAGCGCGCACAGACGCTTGAGCAGATCCGTGTCAATCATCCGGGCATGAAATACGTGTTCAATTTCAAGGCCGATGGCCTTGACGCTGTCGTTGACTTCGGGCATGGCGTATCCGATGAGACGTTGGATGCGGCTATCGCTCGTATCAAAGCCGATGATCTGCTCACCGTGGTCTACACCTCCGGTTCCACCGGCAAGCCCAAGGGCGCGATGCTCTCCAACCGCAATTACACGCACATCGTGCTTAACGGCTACGAGATTCTGCGTGGCATGCTGTACGACGACAACCGTCTGCTGCTGTTCCTGCCGCTGGCGCACTGCTTCGCCCGCTACATCCAGTACGTGTGCATCGGTGGCTGCGGCGTGGTCGGATACATTCCCGACGCCAAGCGACTGCTCGCCGATATCCGCAGCTTCAAGCCCACCTACCTGCTGGGCGTGCCACGTGTGTTCGAGAAGGTGTATAACGCGGCCTCGCAGAAGGCTGGTGCCGGCATCCAGGGGCATATCTTCGCCCAGTCGGTCAAGCACTTCGTCAAGTGGAGCAAGGATGAGCAGGCCGGTCGCGGCCATTCGTTCATCGAGCGCATGCGCCATTCGTTCTACATGGCCACGGTGGGCAAATCCATTCGTTCCGCTCTCGGACCGAACCTCAAATGGCTGGCCTGCGGTGGTGCGCCGCTCAACGTGGATTTGGCCCACTTTTTCAACGGCATGAATGACATCACCTTCATCCAGGGTTATGGCATGACCGAAACCGCCGCTCCGATGCTCGTCAATTGGGAGGACGACAACGAGATCGGTTCGGTCGGCAAGCCTGGGCCTGGCATGGGCGTGCGTCTTGGCGAAGACGATGAAATTGAGCTGACCGGCCCGAACGTGTTCCTTGGCTACTACAAGCAGCCCGAACTCACCGCACAGACGATGACTGCCGACGGCTGGATCAAAACCGGCGATCTGGGTCGTATCGACGACCGCGGCTTCACCTTCATTACCGGACGCAAGAAGGACATCATCATCACCGCCGGCGGCAAGAACATCAGCCCCGCCCCGATGGAGGATGTCATCGACACCTGCCCGATCGTGGCTCATGCAGTAGTAGTCGGCGACGGCAAGCCGTTCGTGTCCGCACTTATCGAGCTCGACCCCGAAATGCTGCATTCCTGGCTGGAAGGTCAGGGCCTCAATGCCGACATGACACTCGCCGAGGCCAGCGACAACGACGCGGTGCGCGCCTTTATCCAGCAGTACATCGACCAGGCCAACGCCAATGTCTCCCGCGCTGAGTCCGTGCGCAAATTCGCGGTGCTGGATGAGGAATTCAGTCAGGAGCACGGCACACTCACCCCGAGCATGAAAGTGGTGCGTCCCAAGGTATTGCAGCGCTACGCCACCGTCATCGAGGAGGATCTGTACGCGCCCAAGCCATCCAACAAGCCGCTGCCCGCCACTGCCAAGATCATCGACAGCACGCTGGAGACCGTCAAGAAATCCTCCGAATCGGTCAAGCAGGCGTCCGAACAGGTCAAACAGGCCTCGGAACAGATGAAAACCAGCGTGTCTGATTCGATTGCTAGCGTGTCGGAGAAGATCAAGAAGTCGAAGGCCGAACCCGAAGAGGGCGAGACCGGCGATTCCGCTGACAATGCCGCTGACACCGGCAGCAAGCCGGACCAGCCGGCTGACGAGAAGAACGAGGAGTAACGAGAAGTGGCCATCCGTGAGATCAGGGTCGTGCCCGACCCAGTCCTGCGCACCCCCTGCGATGAGATCAAGGAAATCACCCCGGCCGTGCGCCGCCTGGTTGACGACCTGTTGGAAACCGTGGACGATCCGGGCCGAGCGGGCCTGTCCGCCAACCAGATCGGCGTGAGCCTGAGGGCCTTCTCCTACAACATCGACGGCAAGGTCGGCTACGTTCTGAACCCCGTACTCGAGGAGAAGTCCGGCGAGCAGTATGGCGATGAAGGTTGTCTGTCCGTGCCCGGCTTGTGGTACAAGACCCGTCGTGCCGACTACGCTCGCGTGCGTGGCATCGACTTGGACGGCAACGAGGTCGTGCTCGAGGGCTCCGGGCTGATGGGCCGTATGCTTCAGCACGAATGCGACCACCTCGATGGCCACGTGTATTTGGATCGCCTGGAAAAGGAAGAACGCCGCGAAGCCCTGCGCTACATGCGCAATCGTCAGGCGAAGTAGTCCATACTCGGCTCCCACTGGCTGGAGCCGTCGAACGTAGTGAGACTGAGGGTGGTTCTGCCGGTACCGCCCGTGACTCCCCTCAGTCGCCTACGGCGACAGCTCCCCTCAGCGAGGGGAGCGTCGTCATATTTATGCCGTTTTCTCCTGCCCTATACTCATAACTTCACCCCATAGTTCCTCAGTCACCCAGCAATTGGTGTCTTACGCCTGAGTCCCTACCGGTACTGCAACAACTGCCGTGAGCCCTTGATGTGCGGCCAGATATTCATGCAACGGCTGGCTGTATGGCATATCCAGCTCGCCGTAATTGGTTCCGGCACGGAAGGCGGGGTAACTGTCGCCGCCCTGAAGCAGATATGAATTGGACGCGATAATCACCAGGTCATCGTCCGCAATCGGTCGGCCGTCAACGGCGAGGTTCGCGATACGAACCGCCGCATGTTCGTCGGCAGCACACTCGTCAGCGTCAGCGTTGGTATCAGCGCCGGAATCAGTATCAACGCCGGCATCGGCATTGCCGCTCTCACCAGCCGTACCGCATTCGGCATACCGATACGTCACGTTCGAGGAGATGCCGAGCCAGCGCCGCTCCAGTCGCCCATCGTCACGGCGAAATTGCTCGGCGAGCACTCTCTTCACATCGCGCCCGGTGAGCGTCTCATGCGCGGCCTTGAACTGCAAGGCCATGAGACTATCCACCTCGCGCACGGTGACTTTGCCATCGCCATTCATATCAAGCCGTGGAGTCCGCAGACTGCCATTATTCGAAAATCCGATTACCGGCAAGCGATTCCCGGCATACACATGCTTCATGATTGACTCTCGGTTCGCGTCCGCCACCAGCACACCGACCGTATTCCCGTGCTTGTCCGAACCTTGTTTGTCGAAATTCACGCCGGAGGCCAAGGTGCCAATCACCGCGCTGCCGGTATGGTTCGCATATGTTGCCGACGCCTGGTAAATATGCTGCGCACGCGATACCTCATCGTTCTCCTCAGCACCGGCAGACATCCAAGCGGCTTGCGCCGGATGCGCATTAAGCCCATCCACGCCCAGCACGCCGTCAACCGCCGTATGGCTGGTGCCATTGCCGAGGTCAACGTCGGCCACTCGCACCGTGGCGCGACGCCCGGCACCGGTGATGATCAAATCCTGCACGGCCATGTTCCGCCCGAAGCTGCCCGCCTCGTAAATAGGCGCGCCACCCGCGGTTGTACCGTGCTTGATCGCGTGACTGTGACCGGTGTATACCACATCAACATCTCGCCCAATATCGGCGGCGGCTGAAGCATCGGCATGCAGCAAGGCCACCACCGCATCCACCTTTCCGGAGCGCTTGAGTTCACGGGCCACACGATTGATCGCGTCCACCGCCCGTTCGTCAAGGTCGGCATCACGAGTGATCTGCGGAGTGGCCACCGAGCCGAGCGCATCAGTAAGGGCGCCCACGAAACCGATCCGCTTGCCGTTCACCGTTCGAATCGTAGAGTCACGTACGTGGCTCAGCAGTCCGTCAGGCGACTTATTGGCGGCAGACGCGTTGGCGCACAGCCAGTCGATGCCGTTGCTGGGATCAGCGATACGATTGTTGAAATCGGCGACACCGCGGTCGAACTCATGGTTGCCTATCGCCGAAATCGTCAATCCCCACGCTTTGGCCATATCCAGCGTGGGTTGGTCCTTCTCCACCGCCGACTCATACGGGGAGCCTCCCACCAAATCGCCGGTCGATACCGGAATCATATTGCCGGGATTATGGCTGTCGGCCACGGTGAAGGCGGTGGCGTTGTCTGCACCACGTTCGATATGCCCGTGAAAATCAGTGATGTCGGCGATGGTCACCGTACGGGTGCCGGAAGATGGATTATCGCCGGAAAAAGGAACGGCTCCCGTGGTTCCCGCACAAGCATAAGGAACCACCAGAGCCGTAAGGATAAGCGCTACTGCACCAAAAGCGATCCCCGATCGCTTGCCGGCCCACCGCCGGTTCTTCATATTCCTGCTCACACCAGTCACGCTAGAATCGTCGATTGAATGGCCATGCCTAGGAAGGCGACTCTCAGGTGAATTCTTAGCGGCGTCTTGGGATGGGAAAGGCCTGACCCCATACTATCAGGGTCAGGCCTTTGCAACCCGAGTCACTACGAATGCGTCAGCAAGAGGAGATTACTCGCCAAATTCCTCGGCGCAGATCTCAGCTACCGCATCCACGCACGCCTCGGCAATCAGACGGCCGCGTTCGGCGCTCGAGCCGGCCGGATTGGCGAGTCCGCCGTGAGCGGGAACGTCACCTTGGCGCACAGGGTAGCGGACATAGGATTTCGCCGTGGCACCGGCTTCCTCGACCATACGGTCCATGTGCACCAGTTCCGGCGCATAGTGGAGCATCAACGAAGTTTCGGTGACGGCCGCATGCTCCAATGCCCAGCCGGGGAACACCAATCCATCGAACACCTTGTCGATAACCGACTGCGGAACCGGGTCCCACCAATTGGTTTCCACGATGGTGGCCACTCCCCCGGTTTCGCGGGTGACCAGGTCGATGGCCTCGACGATGAACGCCTCGTTTTCAAAATGCGCGTTCATGACGACGATCTTGGTGAAGCCATCGGCGATGAGTTCGCTCAGCACGTCGTGCATTTGGTTGATCACTGTCACGCCGTTCATGTCGATAGTGCCCGGGAACAGCGGCCCGCCACCGGAGAGCGGCTTGGACTTGTATCCGTAGCTCAGGGTGGGCAGCACGGTGCCGTCGATGCGTTCCGCCAGATCTTCGGCGACCCGCGTGGCGAGTACCGCGTCGGTGCCGATGGGCAGATGCTGGCCGTGCTGTTCGGTCGAACCGATCGGCACGATGACGGGACGAGTCTTCGCCTCCTTGAATTCCGGCCAGGTCATGTGGTCCATACGGCGGTTGCTACCCATTGCAGTACTCCTTTAGGTTGGTGGTGGATTGGATGGTCGATGAATACGCCCGGCTCCCTCGGGGAAGGAGCCGGAGCTGAGGAGATCAGATGTGATTCAGATCCTTGTCGGTGTTTTCGTGGGAGAGGATCATCGCGACCAAGGCGATGGCCGCAACGCCCACCATGTACCAGGCCGGGGCGATGGACGAACCGGTCAGGGCAATCAGGCCAGTGGCGATGAACGAGGCCGTACCACCGAAGATGGCGTTGGCCAGATTGAAGCTGAACGCGAATCCGGTGAAGCGCACGGAGGTGGGGAACGTCTCGGTCAGGTAGCTGGACAGGGTACCGTCGTTGGCGGTCAGGGTGGCGCACATTGCCAGCTCAACCAGCAGCACGGGCCAGAACTGGGAGGTGTTGAGGATGAGGAAGGCAGGAACGGTGAGGACGATGAACGCCACGCAAGCGCCGATGAGCACCTTCTTGCGGCCGAATTTGTCGGAGATGTGGCCCATGCCGAACACCATGAACACGTAGGCGACCAGGCAGATGGTGGTGATGGTGCCGGACTGGGGGGCGTCCATGCCGACGGTGTCAGACAGATAGGTCGGCAGGTAGGTGAGCACGGTGTAGAAGCCGACCGCGTTCAGCACGCAGGCTCCGAAGCTGATGATCAGAGCCTTGAGATGGTTGTGGAACAACTCGGCGAGCGGGGCGAACATGCCGCTCTTGGCAGCGATTTGACCGTCGGCGGAGGCGGCGCCCTTGGACTCAAGCGCATCGTTCATCGACTCGTAGACGGGGGAATCAGCGAGCTTGGCGCGGATGTACAGCACAATCAGACCGAGCGGGCCGGCCAGCAGGAACGGCACACGCCATCCCCAACCGACCATCGCGCTAGAGTTCATGTTGGCGGTCATCAGCGTGGCCAGAGTAGAACCGGCAAGCAGACCGATAGCGGTGGAAGCCGGAATCAGCGAGCAGTAGATGCCGCGCTTTGAAGTGGGCGCATATTCGCCGAGGAACGTGGCCGCACCGGCATATTCACCGGAGGCGGAGAAGCCCTGCACCATGCGCAGCAGTAGAAGCAGAATCGGCGCGCCAACGCCAATCACCGAGTAAGACGGCAGGCAGCCGATCAGGAAGCTCGCACCGGACATGAACATAATCGAGTGGGCCAGTGCGGCTTTACGGCCTTTCTTATCTCCATAGCTACCCCAGAACAGTGCGCCGATTGGACGCAGGATGAAGGATAGCGCGAACACGCCGAAGGTCTGCAGCATGGCGACGGTGTGATTGTCGGTTGGGAAGAACACCAGGGCGATAGTGGTGGCGAAGTACGAATAGGAGGCGTAGTCGAACCACTCGATGAAGTTGCCGAGGAAGGAAGATACCGCGACTTTTCTGACCATGGCCTGTTCTTCAGTTTGCGGGGTGGAATTCATCAGTCGTGCAGATGTAGTAATCGTTGCGGAACTCATGATGTCACCGTCCTTTCAAGGATGTGCTGTTCGTGTGACTGAATGAGATTCAAGTGGGAATCCGTTTCGCAGCAGGTCGACCAGCGCCGCGATAGCCTCGACTATGCCCTTGAGTATTTGCTGAAACGTGAATCGTCGATTAACCAGTTCGGCGTAGAAGTGGACAGGTTGCCCAGTGGCACTGCCGTATTATTCACCATGCTGTTCTTGCCATGATTTCGTGAGTTTGGCGGCGAATAGCAGCATCACCCAGTTCGGTTTGTCGTTATAGTCGACGCCGACCATTTGTGTCACTTTGTCCAGTCGGTTGTACAGGGTTTGCCGTCTGATACCCAATTGCTCGCACGCGCCGGTTTTGCTGTCGAGGTTGTCGAAGCAGGCGCACAGTGTGTCCAGCAACAGCGGGGAGGCGGCGACCTCGAATCCGATGGTCTGCACCACGAGCATGCGCATCGCCTTGTCCATATCAGAGGATGCGACGAAACGGTCGACGAGTGCGGACATGGTACTTACGACTCGCCCGTATGCCGGTTCATGATTGGCGATGTCACGCAATACCGCGAACCCGTCGACCAGCGTCACCGTGTCCAATGCCACTCGGCCATGCACCACGTATATACCGTCGCCTTCCAGTACGGCAAGCGCATCCATGCAATGGCGTCCGAATGCGGCCGCACCGTCTGAGGAATCGGTGGTGGAGCACCATCCGACCATCAAGTCACCTTCCAGCATGCAGGAGACGGCGCATCCCGACAGTTCTTCGAACCGTTCGACCATCGTCGATACATGGTTGATGCCTTCCACCACCGATCTGAACCGAAAAGCGAATGGCATATAGATGCATGATCCGGCAAAACCCAGCGCTTCGAGCATCGCATGCGCTTCCTGCGCCTCAAATGTATTGACGTGCACGCCGTCGGCCGGACCCATACTCAGATGATGCATCATGCCCATGCGCGCACCGCCGTCAATATAAAGGGCGGCCACCGGAGACACGATGGTGGCGATGGCCCGACGCATCGTGGCGTCGGAAGTCATGGTGCGTTGCGTGATCTCCAATGCTCCCACCGGCCGGGAGCGACTTTCAAGGGCGATGACGGCGCTCGATTCGTTGCCGGCATCGAACGCACGACCCGCTCGAGCGGCCAACAGACCGTCACCATCGAAAATGGCGACGCTTTCGCCGAACAGCGACGCAATGGTTTCGGCCACAGCCTCGATATTGCCGGTACGGGACAATCCCTCACGTAATGAAGTGGACATTGTGTCCACCTCCAATTGCAAGTGCATCTGTTCGTGCACGATAGCGGTATTGACGCTCTGACAGATGTCGACAAAAGGTACGCGAGATTTCAAACCAATCAACGTCAACCCATGCAGCCTGGCCGCAGACACCAGTTCGTCCGGCATCCGCACCACACCCTCCACCAGTTCGACCACCAGAGCGGCGACACCAGCCTGTGCCAGGCTTGCTACATATTGTCCTAGCGTGCCGTGCCAATCGGCGGCGAGCAGAGCGTTGCCCTCGATAATCAGCATCTCACCGCCCGAAAGGAAGCTGGAGACATCCTCTCGCTCGTTGGTGAACACCCATCGCACTGGCGTATCGAGGTCTTTGCCTTCGACCTCCACCACAGGATCGGCTCGTTTGAACTGCGTGTTATGAAGCACACTGCGAATCGATACAGTCATACAATCTGTCCATTCCCCCGCGGAACACCGGTCGTTCCGGTTAACCTCACCGCAAAGCGTGCTGTTGACAATAACCTCAGTTGGTTACGCGGGCAGTCGGTTCACGTAACCGTTCGGCAACACACCAGTTGAAGGAGCGACGATGACTACCACACTGTTCACCAACGCACATATCGCCACCGGAGAACCCGGAAGCACGGCTGCAAGCACCCTGCCATTGCAGGACATTCTCGTCACGGATGGTGTGTTCACCGCATTCGGCCCCGGACTCGCGCAACAATATGAGGCTCAGGGTGGTGATCTGGCGGCCATTGAGGTGGTCGATCTGGGCGGCAAACTTGTCTGCCCACCGTTCTGCGATACGCATCTGCACCTTGATTACGTATTCACGGCCCGCAAGCCCGGTGCGGTGAATGAAAGCGGAACCTTGTTTGAGGGCATCCAGCGATGGAGTGAGACCAAGTCCGACTTGACGGTCGACGAGATCAAGCAGCGCGCGAAAATCGGCATTAAGAAAGAAATGCTGCATGGCGTGCAGCTCATTCGATCCCATGCCGATGTGACCGACCCGAACCTGACCTCGTTAAAGGCGCTGCTGGAGCTTAAGGAGGAATTGAAGGATACGGTCACTCTCCAGATCGTCAGCTTCCCGCAGGAGGGCATGTACTCCTACGAGGGCCCGCATGGCGAATCGGGTGCCGAGCTGGTGGAGGAAGGACTCAAGATGGGTGCCGACTGCGTGGGCGGCATCCCCCATTTCGAACAGTGCCGTGAGTTTGGCGAGCATTCCATGCACACGGTAGTTGAGTTGGCTTCGAAATACGACAAGCTCATCGACGTGCATTGCGATGAGACGGATGATCCGAATTCCCGTTACGTGGAGCTGCTTTCGGCGCTGGCATATAAGGCTGGCATTGGCCCGAAGGTCACCGCCAGCCACACCTGTTCGCTGGGATCGGCGGACAACGCCTACTTCTTCCACCTGACCAAGCTGCTTAAGGCGGCGCATATCAACTTCGCCTGCGCCCCCACCGAGAACCTGTATTTGCAGGGCCGTCAGGATACCTTCCCCAAGCGCCGTGGCATCACGCGAGTCAAGGAGCTCACTGAGGCGGGTGTCAATGTGTCATTGGGCCAGGATTCAATGCAGGACCCGTGGTACCCGTTGGGCAATGGCAATATGATGCTCATTCTTGATTATGTGCTGCATTTGGCACAGATGATGAGCTTTGAAGAAATCGACGATGCGTTGAAGTTCCTGACCGTCAACGGTGCCACTACGTTGGGCCTGCGCGATATGTACGGCTTGGAAACGGGCAAGCCAGCAAACTTCATTGTGCTGGACGCCGATAGCGTGTTCAACGCCGTGTATGAGCGCTGCTCGGTATTGCGTTCGGTGCGCGCCGGCCGCACGCTGTTTACCCGCGAGGAGACCATCGACACCGGACTCGCCCTGCTGTAATAATCCGACACAAACAGTAGCTCCCCTTGACAGGGGAGCTGTCGCCAGAGGCAACTGAGGGGTAGACCACAAACGTGCACATCATGTGTGCGCAGGTCTACCCCTCAGTCAGCTTCGCTGACAGCTCCCCTGTCAAGGGGAGCTTTGCTGGTATGCGCTAGCTACGCTATCGAAACGGACTACTCCTGCGGAGCGTCACCGGAATCGGCGGGAGCGGATTCGGCCGGCTCAGTGGCCGGAGTGGCGTCGGCTGGAGTCTCGCCATCAGTGGCGGCACCGTCTTCGGCGGGCTTATCGGCGGCGGCCGGCTCCTCGAACTCCTCACCCTTGAAGGTGAATTCGCCGAGGATACCCTCGCCTTCCGCATCCACAATCACGCGCTGACCGTCTTCGAGATCGCCCATCAGGATCTTCTCGGAGATGGCGTCCTCGATGTCGCGCTGAATCACGCGGCGCAGCGGACGGGCACCGAGCAGCGGGTCGAAGCCCTTCTGCGCGAGCAGGTCCTTGGCGGCGTCGGTGAGTTCGAGCGACATATGACGGTCGAACAGGCGGTCGTTGAGCTGCTTGACGTCCAGATCCACGATCTGGCGCACCTGCGGCTCGGTGAGCTGCTTGAAGACGATGATGTCGTCCAGACGGTTCAGGAACTCCGGGCGGAACTGCTGCTTCAATTCGGAGCTGACCTGGTCCTTCATGCGCTGGTAGCTGGACTCGTTGTTGGCACCTAGGTTGAAGCCCGTGTTGGCGGCCTTGGCGATGTCTCGCGTACCGAGGTTGGTGGTCAGGATGATGATGGTGTTCTTAAAGTCCACCTTGCGGCCCTGACCGTCGGTCAGGTGGCCGTCATCGAGCACCTGCAGCAACGTGTTGAAGATGTCCGGATGAGCCTTTTCGATCTCGTCGAACAGCACCACGGAGAACGGCTTGCGGCGCACCTTTTCGGTGAGCTCGCCGCCTTCCTCGTAGCCGACGTATCCCGGAGGCGCACCGAAGAGTCGCGAAGCC
>OLOW01000224.1_pt1 | contig 35220 bp, 44 predicted proteins | sample 1672801 | NCBI WGS metagenome assembly OLOW01 (sample SAMEA3136725, study PRJEB25190) | human gut metagenome | biome: human gut; feature: human-associated habitat; material: faeces | place: Austria | collected 2013 | reverse complement strand
TGCGCGCAATGATAGGATATACATCGCTTGGCCTTGACGTGCATAACGTGGCGGGGCCTTTAATAAAGCCCTCATCTTTTCTGTCGGCGGCACCTGACTATCTACCGAATGACTCCTGTTTCTTAGAATTTGCATATTCTCGGGATTAATATATATCAAGTCTTCTTTGAGCGTTCCTTGTCTATGCTTTAAAATTGCCACTGCTTCTCTTGCTAAAATTTTATTTATTTTAGGGTCATTTGTCATACCTTTATACCTTGATTTATATGCTGACGAATTTATATAGGCTCTGTCTACTGTCGCTTTCTTTACAATTCCACGGTGTCCCTCTTCTTTGTTTGTTCCTTTGTATTCGATACTTTTCTTCGGTATTCTTACAGGCTTGTAAGGTCTGCCTTTTGTTCCGCCTATCTTCTCGGCTGAGTAATCTCGCTTCAGATACCCGTTAGAAGCGTCCACAAGCTCCTTCAGTCTCATCTTGTTGTATTTATACCAGTAGTCCTCTTTTGTCGTGTCTAGCCCTGCTGCGGCTTTCACACGTCGCTCTCTGTCCCACTTTCTCATGTTTCTTTCGTAGGACCTTTGCTTTTGCTCCATCTGGTATACTCTGTCATTTTCTTTAGGATTTACAGGCTTGTTGTAATCTTCGCTTATTCCTGGAAAGTATGCGGTAAATGAATGCCTACAGTTCCATCCGCCAAGTCCTGCGCCTGTTCCGTATCCTGTGGCCTCATAAAAGTTCTCGTAATTTCCTTCCGGATAGTTCACCCAGAACACTTTCCCTTGCCAGGCTGCGTGGCTTGGTCTGGCTCCCATGTGGGCACTCGTTTGTACTAGATTTATATCTAGCTCATCAATGACCGATTTCTCGCAAGCCAGGGCGTTCTGGTTTACTGCGGTTCGTACTGCCAATCGAACGGCCGCCTCGATTGATCGTTGAGCACCGCTTGGGTAGGATACTTTTGTTAGGCCTTCTCTGCATAGCTTGTCTATTGTGTTTGCGGTTGCTTGATCCAAAGAATAGGCTCCGCTTGATACCTGAAGATAAGCCATGTCGTAGTATCTCATAAAAGTGTCGCTAGCCAGCTGAGCTGTGGTCCTTGTTAGGTTCTGGATATCTCCCCACAGTGCTGATGTTCCTTTTTTGATCTGGTCCGAAAATTCTAAACCGCTTGTGTCGTATCCTCCAGCCTCTAGTCTGTCGAAGGTATCACGGATACTTTTATAAGCGCTCTGTTGCATAATCCGGTTGACTTCTTCTTCGGAAGTATGAAGTATCTCAGCTAGTCTTTTGTTAATCCAGTCTTGCTGGAGTCCTAGCTGCTTTAGCTTGTTGTTTAAATACTCCGCTGTGCTTGTCATAGCGTCCTGATTCATCTTTATTCGCTCCGCTATGTCCACCAGTATTTCTGTAGCCAGTTCCTGATACAATTTTTCTAAGTCATCACCTACGTTTTGCAGGTAGTTCGGTTCTAGCATTAGGCTTCACCCTCTGGCCCCTCTTCGATTTGTGTTCCTTCTTGCTGGAAGAACATACTTTGAATTCTGTCCGCTGGGTTCTGTGTTTCTCCGGTCATCTCTCTGGCTGTTTCTTCGTCCTCTCCGTAGTATCGGACGCGATATTCCCATTTCTGTAGGATGCCGGCCGAGATTTCCTGAAGCATTCTTAGGCGCTCCGCTTCCTCATCTGAAAACATAGTGTCGTCAAATTGAATTGTGATGCGAACGTCAGGATCAAGCCCGGATATGTGGCACTTCTCTTTGCCTAGGATGATAATCGATCTCGTTAGCTCTGTAAGGGCTTCCTGGATTGCGATACGTTGCTTCCAGACGCTTTCTGTTAGCTCTTTATTGCTTGCACGAACCTGCGTTGCTGTGGTCATGTTCTGGATGCTGAACTGGTATCTATTTTGTCCAAGTCCGCATTTACTTGATAAAAGATTTAAATTGAATTGAACGTTCTCTTTGTTCTCGTCAACTCGAAGGCTTGGATTGTATTCCTCAAAAAGTCGAGGTTTGTCTGGACTTACTTGTGTTCCCGTACTTACGTATAGGGATTTCTCCAAAGTTGCACCGACGTCTGGTTCTTGCCTTACTGGTACTCGTTCGCCTTTGTCGTTTATCGCGTAGGCTGTTGGCTTCATGCTAAATAATGCCTGATCCATGAAAACCTTTTTCTTTCCTAGCAAGGTATCCATGAATAAATTGTCGTACGCCAAGTCGCAGCTTTCCAGCATGTCGATTGCGTTTGCGTAGATTGACATCCCCAGTGGTACGTCTGCAATGTTGTTTTCAATGTTGGGCTTTAGGATCACAAAAGGTTTGCAAGGTAGCTTGTAACTGATTGCTTCGCCATTTGGTGCTGATACTCTTTCATAGCCTACAGCGTCTCCTGCCACGTTGTTGATTTTGAAGTAATAATTGTATATTTGGTAGCCTTCTTGCTCTTGCTTGAATACCTGGATGTACATGAAACGCTCCCCGTTTTGTGTGTACTCGCTAGCCAGTGCAATTTCTGAGATATCTTCCTCGTCATAGGTCAATGGCACGATTTTCTGCGCGTCCTTGATAGCTTTGATTTGTACGCTCTGGGCACTCAGCTGTCCTTTGTTTACTGTTGGGTTTACAAGCTGCAGATAGAAGCACACGGTCCCTTGTGCGAATTCTCTCTCGACCGCTTTGTTTCCTAGCTTCCAGAACTTGCTGTTTCCTAAAACTCCGCCGTTCTGGTCTTCTTTGTCTCCGGTCAAGAATTCTTGTGTGGCATCAGTTCCATGTTCGTTGCACTCTACCAGGATTCTGGTTTTATCATTCAAAAGTAAATCGGCCCAGTCTTCACAGATTTTCTTAGCCATTCGCATTTGCTTGCGTTTTACTTGTCTGCTGTTTCCGCTTTCGTTCTTGATCTCGTATTTATGAAAATCTTGAACGTAGCCTTTCCACCAATCGTTCCAGAATTGAATTTTATTGTAGTAATCTTGGACTTCCTGGCTCACAGGATATCCTAAGTCCTTTAGTATTGTGAATAAAACTTTCATTTAAGTACTCCTTCCTGTGATCAGGTCCATAAATGTCGACCAACTGTAAAAATGGGCATCGAATGTATCGACGTCGGTTGTGAAATCATCCAGAATCTTGTCTTCCTTCGATTTTGTATCGTATAGGGCTGTGCTCAAACTTTCGACCACCATAGGTACTGCCTGGAACTTCATCTTGTGTCGGTTCAGCAGCATGTTGTAGGTCAGAATCCTTGTCTTCCCGTCTATCTTGCGGCAATCCACCACATTGGTTGGGAAGCCTGCCCTTTGTACGGCTACTCGTATACTGTTCAGAATTACCTGTTCTGCGTTATCTACAAAAACGCTTGATACCACGAAGCCTTGAATCCATAAAGCTCTGATCAGGTCGACTGTCTCTGTGCAAAGTCTTTCGGCATCTATAGTTCCTTTAGCGTGTACGACTTTACGTTCTGCAAAGGTTACAATCTCAGAAAGGTCTGCCGTGATTCCTGTTACGATCAGGCTACTATGTGAACGTGTTCCACCTATGTCCAGGCCTATGTTGATCATGTTAAAAAGTGGGAGTTCTCCTTTGACTTCCCACTCGTCTGGATTGTCTGCAAACTGTGGAAAGAGTAGCCCTTCCGCGTTGCACCATTCTCCTAGTATGTATCTGTTGTATAGGACTGTCCCTCGATATTCAAGTTTCAAGTTTTCCACGAATTCCTGCGGCAGAAACGGATTGTCTTCAATCGTGTATTTCTGTCGGAAGATGTCAGCTCCTGATTCTAGAAACTTTAAAAACCAATGGTTCTTGTTGTCTGGGTTGCACGTCCCGTCAAAGCAGCTATACGGTTTATCTAGACGCGATTTTAGCATGTCAAATACTTTCTTATTCCAGGTTACGACTTCATCCCCGTAGCAGTACGCTACTGAGGCCCCTTGTATCTTTGTAACCTGGCTTTCTTTGTCTGCGCCTATCGCGTAGCAGTTACGGCCGAATAGTCGCACTGTGTTGTCTGGTCTTACTCTTCCAACTAGTTCTGGGCCATACAATTCTCGCATAGGTTCTAGAACGTTTCTTTCAAGTGTTGACTTTGTGTTTCCTATGAGGAACACGTGGCCTGGAAGGCCCTCTATAGCTCGAATTCGTTTCGGGATGATGTAGTAGTCCAGCCACGTCTTTCCGCTACGTGTAGCCCCTTCTTTTATGTTCCAGCGGCTTGGTTTATGATTCCAGAACTCTTTCTGTTTCTCAGTTAGTTCCACTATCGTCTCCGGCTACTGTGTCCATAGCTTTCAATAAAAGATCCAGTTTCGTAATCTCTTTAGAAGGGTCTCCTTGCTTCTTGATCTGTTCGGCTTGTGCGTTCATCAGCTTCGTTCTGGCTCTGTCTAGGCTTGTGACTGGTTGCTGTCCTGTAAGGTCTCGAATGAACTCTGCAGCCCTTACGTCTCCGCGTGTAGCTTTGTTGAACATGGTTGCTGCTAAAAGCATTTGATTGCTGAGCTCATCATCTTCTAATCCCATGTCGATCAGCTTCTCTTTGTTTCTTTCGCTTGGCTCCAACTCTAGGATTGCAGCCAGGCATTGTTTCAGCTTCTTTTTCTTTTTCTGGACTTTCTGGCTTGCGGCTCCGCCCTTGCGTCCCATCTCTGCAGCATTCTCTTTCGTGAACGGCTTCAGGTTTTGCATTGGGTCTTTGCGCTGTCTGGCCGCTTCGCTTTTTGTACGTCCAGCTAATCCCTTAGCAGGCATCTGATATCAGCTCCGCCTGTTCTCCGGTGTAATCTTCCCAGCGCTTGATAATTACATCGGCATAGTGTGGATCATACTCCATCATGAAGCACCTCCGTCCTAGCTGTTCGCAAGCCATAAGCGTGGAGCCTGAACCTCCGAATAGGTCCAATACGTTTTCTCCAGTTCGGCTGCTGTTCTTGATCTGCCTTGCAATCAGTGGAATTGGTTTCATGGTTGGATGCAGATCGGATTTCGTGGGCTTCTTCTCGTCCAGAATCGTTGTGTCCTTGCACCCCCCCAGGATTGATTTTAGAAGGTCTTTAAGCTCGTCCTTCTTCATGCTGTCAATGTCCAGGTTCTCTGTGTCTTCGAGTACGGTTACAAGGTTTCTAGTGTTGACGAAGTAATGGGCTGCGCCATCTTTCCATCCGTAAAGACACGGCTCATGCTTCCACTGGTAGTCCTGGCGACCCAGTGCGAATGTGTTCTTGTTCCAGATCAAGGTTTGTCGGATGTTTAGGCCTGCGCGTTCTGCTGCTTCCAGAAAGTTCTTGCTCTGTGTAGATGCGTACCAAATGTAGAAGGCGCCTCCAGCCTTGAGCTGTTCTGTCATGTTCTCGAAAGCTACTTTTAAAAACTCGATAAAGCCCTCGTCGTCTTCCCATGAGTCGTTATCAATAACCAGTCCGTCGGTTCTTCGGTGTAGCTGTTTGGCTTCGCTTGGTCTCATATGCTGTCCTAAGGCTACGTTATACGGTGGATCAGTTACGACCATATCCATAGTAGCGTCGCTGCAAAGCTTTTCTACATCCTGGCGCTTGGTACTGTCTCCGACCATCAATCTGTGCCTTCCTAGCATCCAGCATTGTCCTCTTTTGGTTGTGGGTTCTTCCGGAATCTCTGGCTCGAAGTTGTCGTCCTCTGCGATTTGTTCGTCGAATGTTTCTGTTTCAAATCCGAAAGGCTCCATATCGAAGTCCATGTTGTCTAGCTCTTCCAGTTCAAACTGTAAAGCGTCAAGGTCCCATTGTGCTGCTTCCGCGACTTTGTTGTCTGCCAATCGGTAGGCTTTCACCTGTGCTGGTGTTAGATCGTCGGCCTGGATGCATGGGACAGTTTCTAGGCCTAGCTTTTGTGCTGCCTTCCATCTCGTATGTCCTGCAATGATGATCAGGTCTTTATCCACCACAATCGGTTGCTTGAATCCGAACTCGTCTATAGATGCTGCGACTAAATCGACGGCATCTTCGTTGAGTCGTGGGTTGTTCTCGTAAGGCTTCAGGTCGCATGTTCTTATGTCTGTAATGTTCATGTGTGTTCACCTCTGTTGTATTAAAAAAGAAGCGTTAGCAGCTCAAGGTTCTCTCCAATGAGAGGTCTATCCTGTTTAGCTTCTAAGGCTTCTTTGTTGTCTATGATTACCCGGAGCGCTGAAAAGAAAATAAAATTAATGTCCATGATTTGTCGTAGCTGACGTTTGACGTTGTCTGGAAAGCACTCGTTTTTTATAAAGGAGGACGCTCCGGGTAAAAGAAAAGAGGGCCCTTTTCTACCGGTCCTCTTTTACAAGTACTAATATACCACTTTAAAGTGGTACACAGTGGGAACTCTTTAGCTTTTTGTGAGCTTTTTTACTTCCGCCATCAGATGCTTATATAGCCCCCGTCTTGTGTATCCATATTTCTCAGCAACTTCTTCAGCCTTGATTCTATGAATGTACAGATCCCATAAGATATTCTGGTCTTGCAAGTCTAGAAGTTCTGTCCATCTTAGGTCCGTCAGTCTTTTCTGGAAGTGATGCAGTTCTTGTTCTTTGGCTGATATCTCTTCAAATAAACCGAGCGGGCTGTGGTACTGATGCTGATATGTCGGCATAGGCCACTTGCTTTTTTTCTGTTCTGCAGTCAGTTCGATTCCTCCAGACTTTGCAAGGCCTGTTGTCTGGTGGTTTAGTACTTCCAATTCCTGATTCAGTTCAATCAAACGGTGGCAGCAGTAGCGCACCGTTTTTAGTTCTGGAATTAATTCGTCGTAAGTCATGTTTTACCTCCTTAAAGCTTCGATTAAGGCTTTTTGTGTTATGTTCTTGTGTTCTAGTGCATCCAGCATGTCCTCGTCTACTGTGCCTCTAGCTATGATCTGATAAATTGTCACGTTTTGTTTCTGTCCTTGTCTGTAGATTCTGGCGTTTGCCTGCTGATACAGTTCAAGGTTCCAGTTTGGAAGTGTGTACCAGATTGCGATATGTCCACCACGTTGAAGGTTAAGCCCGTGTCCTGCGCTTGCTGGATGTAGAAGAAGCACGTCTATCTTTCCGTCGTTCCAGTCCTTCACATCTTTCTCACTGTTTAGACTTCTTACTTCGATTTTTTGCTTCTTCAGATGTTCTGTGATGCGTTTTAGTTCGTGTTTGAAGTAGTAAAACACCATCACAGGGTTCTGGTTTGCTGATTCGATCAAGTCGTCTAGTGCCTCAAGTTTAGCCGCATGAAGGGTTGCTACTTCTTCGAGCTTATTTCCTAGCTGATCGCGTTTATAGATTTCTCCTGATGTCATTTGTAGCAGCTGACCGCATAGCACTCCAGCGTTGGCTGCTAGCAGTGATTCGTTGTTATCTAGTTCCAGAACCTTCTCACGTTTGAAAGCGTGGTATTCTATCATCGCTTTTTGAGGTAGCTCGATTGATTTTTTTAAATACTGATCCGGTGGAAGTTTGGCGCAGTCTGCCTGATCCAGACTCATGCATACGTCACCTATTTTCTTGTATATTTTTTCCTCTGCATCTGGTCTTGGCTTCCAATCGTATACGATCATCCCGTTTCTTCTTCCTGGAATTAGATATCTTTCTCGAAACTGAGTTAGCGTTCGACCTAATCTTTCTCCCTGGTCAATCAAGTATATCTGACTCCAAAGGTCCGGGATTCCTTTCGGCGCTGGTGTTCCGGTTAGGCCTATAAATCTGTCAGCTAGCGGCATAACTTTTCTTAGGGCTCTGAACCTCTGACTTTTTGGATTCTTGAAGGTTGATAATTCATCAATCACTACCATGTCAAAGTCAAAGTATTTGTTGTCTACTAGCCAGGTAACGTTCTCTTTGCCTATGAGATAAATGTCTGCCTTTTGTTGCAGTGCTTTCTCACGTTGCTTTGGAGTGCCTGCTATGATTGAATAGCTCAAATCCTTAGTATGACTCCACTTTTCTATTTCTTCGGGCCACGTGCTTTTTATTACGCGCACAGGGCCTATGATCAGAACTTTTTCTATGTCGATTAGTTTTAGAAGGCTGATGATCGTTAGCGTGGTTACGGTCTTTCCGGCTCCCATAGGGAGAAGAAGTCCACACTTCTTATGATCCAATCCGAAGTTGATAGCCTTCTTTTGATAGCTGTGAGGTCTAAATTCTGTCAAAGTGTCGCTCCTCCGGTATGATTCCTAGTTTCAACATGTTCGTTAATTCGTCCACCTGGGCTTTTGTGCTGATGCAGTATACTTTCATACCTGTTGCCCGTATTTGGGCTACTGTGGCTTTTTGTAGGGCTCTAGGCTTACCGCCTGGCCTTTTTACTTCTACAAAGAAAGCCTTTGAATTATATGTGATCAGTCTATCTGGCACGCCTGCGTTTCCTGGGCTTACAAACTTCCAGGCTTTACCGCCTAATGCTGATACCTTTTTGATCAGGTAATTTTCTACTTGATTTTCTATCATTTCTGGAAGAACTTCTTTTGAAGTTCGCGGTACCGCTCGGCGCATTCTGGACACAAATCTTTGTTGTCAATTGTTGTAATCCAGCCCTCTGGAAGTCCTTTCCAGGTTTCGATTGTTTTTCCGTTTTCAATCTTGCTCTTTTCGATTCCGACTGATGTTTCTTTTCCGCATCGGTCGCACTTGATATACATTCTATTTTCTTTCATGTTCTATTCCTCCTCTAGCCTTTTAGCTTGTCTTTCCTGTTTTGCTTGAATAAGTTCTTGAATCTCAGGCCTTTCGATTTGATAATACTCGATAAGCTGATCCATACAAATCAATGCATCCGCCATTTCTTCGATCAGGTTATTTCTTAGTCCTTTGAACTCTAATGGCTTTGTTTTTTCTTCCGGATTGCGTACCAGTTTAGATATTGCCTTTTGCAGTTCTGATAGTTCTTCCATAGCGACCAGGCTCTGCCTTTCGATTCCGTATCGGTCCATTGTTTCGTCGTTGACTCTTGCGTCCATTTCTACCATAAAGCCTCTATATGTTCTGATGTGATTTCTTTTCATTTCTGTGTCTCCTTTTCTTGCTTCACTATAGTTTTCTAAAAGTTCTTCATAAGTCATTTCTGTGTCTCCTTTTCTAGTTGACTTTTGGCCCTGGAAACGGATACGTGCGGAAACGCCTTTCAAACTCTTTATATATATACTATATTTTCTCGCGCGCATATATATACGCATATACTGTATTACACTATATATATTATATATTCATTAAGTTAGTAATATTTCTGTTTCTACCGTTTCCAATAGCTTAGAAAGCCTTATTTTATGCGGTGATTCCCTGGAAACGCTCTATGGTTTTAGCGTTTCCACATCCGTTTCCTTGGTTGCCTTGTATTTTTTTACAGCCGTTTCCAGCGTTACCTAAATATGGTTCCTGTTTTCCCATGTGAATTTAGGGTTCAAATAAACCCGTTGTTTGCCATAACAGGCTCCCCTTTGTCTTGGCGCTGGTCCTTTATTCCACCCTAAACTTTCCATAATCGCCTTGAGTTCTCTCTGGTCCACGGGTGTAAATTTATTCTTTGATCCATTTAAAACTTCGCACCAAATTTCGAGTAAACTTACGCAGTCTCTGATGTCTTCTCCCTTGTTCTTCGGGTCTTCCAGCCATTGGGTTCTGGCATATAAATCCATATCTTTCCAGCCCTCTGGTAGCTTTCTGTCTAGATAATCCCGGACCATGTCCTCTCGGACACTGGTAAACGTGTGCTCTTTTTGCATCTGTTCGGCTCCGGTCAAAGCTTCGCCCTGAAGGAATAGCTTTTCTCCGTCCTTGAATCTCTGCTTGGCTTCAGCCCAGATCTGGTCTCGTTCTTTTGGTAGATCATCAAACACGACTTTCTTCGCTTTCGATATATCCGTATTTATCGGCCAGAATCTTCGGTTTCCTGTGTAATCTCTTAAAAACTCGTCATCATTCGTGGTTCCGAAAAACACGCACTGTCTCGGGTTGTCTGTAACCCTTCTTGCGTATGCTTTTCTGTATCGGTCGTCCCTCTTGCTTATAAACTGCTTCATGGATTCGATATCAGCTTTTCTGGCTGCAGATAATTCGGACCATTCAATAACCCATGATCCATGCAGGGCTTCGTAGCCCTCTTTCCCTGAAATTGTTGTGATTGAATCTGAGAACCAATCTCCGCCCATGATGCTTAGCATGTGGCTCTTTCCGATTCCCTGATGTCCTACGAGTACCGGCATATAGTCCATTTTGCATCCAGGCGTGTAGATTCTGGCCACTGCGGCCGTGAATGCTTTTCTTGCGACCGCTCTGCTGTACTCTGAGTCCTCGCTTCCTAGATAGTCTATAAATAGAGTGTCTAGTCTTGGTATGCCGTCCCATTCTAGTGTGTCTAGATAGTCTCGTACTGGGTGAAAGCTGTTTCTCTCCTGGACGTAGGCTATGGCGTCGTCTACTTTTCCTTTGGCTACAATGTTGTATTTCTTTTCTAGATAGTATCTGAAGCTTGCGTCGTCCGTATCCGTCCAGGTCGGGTCGCTTGGATTGTAGTTCCACCAGGGCAGGTTTCCCTTCTTGACGGGTTTCTGTGCGAACAGGTCGTTGCCTCCGACTCCGTTTTTAAGCTTTGGATCATTTAAAAGTATGCGGACTATGTTGTCTGTAGTTGGCTTGAAGTTTCCCTTCTTGTCCATGTCCATAGCATCCAGCCAGTCCTCGTTTACTTCTTCTTTACTGTCTTCTACTCCTTGCGAACCCCTCGCGGTGTCGTCCTTGAAGTCGTCCCAGTCTTCATGAATCTGTTCTTTCTTGTCATCTATAAGCTGCTTCCGGGTGCCCTCGTCGTGTTCCATTAGTTCGAGCATGTGTTCTGTGCTTGCTGGATCGTCTGGCCACTTGTGTATCCTTACAAGGTCATAGGCGTTGCATAGCTGCTGCCCTGTTGGGTCTGTGTTGTGATTACTGTATGCGTACTTGTCATCATATATAACTAGGCCTCCAGCTGTGGAGCCTTTCGTATAAGTCCAGCGGTTCGGGTCCTCTGTCGGGGTGTATTCCTCTGGAATAAATGTCTCAATCGCTTCTTGGATCGTGTAGGCCCTGCAGAAGGCGCCAATCCATCCGGACTTAGATAAAGGGTCCTCCTGGTGTCTTATATCGCTATGATGCAGTTCTGTCTCTCTGTTAGAACGAGGCCAGTAGCTGATGTCATGCCAGTCTCTGTACTGCGCCAGGATGTCGTCCGGGTTCAGGTACACGTTTCTGTCTCCTAGTTGTTCACAGATGTATTCTCCGTCCTTACTGGTGCTAGGCCAGAACATCATTCGTGCTGGCTGATACGTCGTGTCGTCGAAGTATTCCATTCCGATTGTACTTGCAATCCTTCGAGCGATTGCCTCGTACTCTTCCGGTGATACTCCTCTTTGTAGGGGCAGGATCCATCTATATTTTGGCTTTTCCGGTGTGTGCTTATGCGTTGAGTAGATCACGCTGCAAAAGTCGCACGTTATTCGGATCAAGTCTAAAAAGTCTTTGTCTGCGAAGTCAGCATCCAATGTGATCATACTTCTTGATAGAACGCTTTGATTGTTTCGTCTGCCGTCCTTTAGTTCTCCGGCTACGAATCCACCGACATCCTTGATATTGGACTGCTGATCTTTCGACATGTTCTTGTACTCTTCCACCGTCTCTTTTGTTCGGGTCGTTTCTTTTAGTTTTTTTGTGAATTCACCCCAGGACATTTCCTGGTTGAAATATTGCTTTTGTTTTCTATTTTTGCAGGTTGCTATTTGCACATCCTTCAGCCTCCTGTCTATTCTTCCGCTATAGGATAGCCTCTAAAAGTGGGATTCGTTACCAGATAAATATCTAGATGTTCTCTTTTGATTCCTAGAAGCTCCGCTAGTTCACTAGCTGTTAGAACTTTTAGCGTTTTCTGGTAATCCGGACTTAGAATATAAAAGATTCTCTGCTTTCTTTTCATTTCATATCCTATTTCCTATTTCCCCGATAGGCCACTTTCTGAAGCTCGTGTTTGATACTTTGCAGTGTTCCTTGCTGGAGTGTCCCATTGGCCTTGATCTCTTCTAGAAGCTTTGTAGTGCGTTCAGCGCGCTTGCTGGCGTCCTCTGTATCGCTTTCTATATATCTGCAGACTACGGCTAGAGCGTTTGCGATATTGTCTAGGCGGTTGCAGATACGGTCTGCGGCCTGGTTGATCGCTTTTTCTAGCATGTCTGCATTGTCGAAGCTGGCCATGTCTTCCTTCCGTCTTTCTTCGGGTGGTTTGTGTAGATAGCTTAGCCGAAGGGCTATAGCGTTTTGACTTCGGTTCTTTAATATAGAGCCGTATTCCTTATAAATCTTTGAACTGCTATAGCCTAGGGCGTCTAGCTGCTTTAGAAGGTTGTCCTCCTGCTGTGTCCATTTAATACTCATGTTCTATCCTCCTAGCCTTGGTGCTTGTGCTATATCTAAACCGAACACTTCTTTCAAAATGCTTAGAATGATCAGTGCTGCGGTGATGTAGATAAATGCTACAATTAAATCTTTCTTATCTATCATTTTTTTAGTCCTTCTTGTAATAATCGGATATAAACCCATCTCCTACTAGAACCAAGTCTGGCGCCCAGCTGATCGGCTTAGCCATTACGTCTAGCAGTTGCTTGAATTTTGTTTCTTTTTCTTCCGTCGGTACTTCGCATATAACCTCGTCGTGCACGTGCATGATTGTTTTAGCTCTGATCTCGTCACAGCCTTTTAGCGTTTCGCATAGGCAGTCCCTTGCGATAGCCTGAACCACGTTCTCCGTAAGCTTTCCACCCCAGGTGTTTGTCCACTCCCACTTTCGTGTTGTCTGGTTCAATCCTAAAAAGGATACCTGGCCATCCTTGATTCGTGGTGTAACGTAACCTAAAATGCGCCCGTTTGGTAAAGATATATAGATGTTACTGCCGCCCTTGAAAACCTTCATATTTCGGTCTAGGGTCGTGATTTTGCCGTCTGTGATTGCATCCTCGAAGGCTCTGCCTAGTAAGTACCAGAAGTCCTTGATACGTGGTGAGGCTTGTCTCCATTTGATTACAATCTCATGCTGCTGTTCTTGGCTTAGTCCCATCTTGCTAGCTCCGAAGGCTTCCAGTGCTGCCGTTCCACCTCCGTATCCGAGGGCAAGTTCGGCAATCTTTCCCTTTTGTCTTAGATGTCCATTGATTCCGTGCTTTTCTACAGGCACCCCGAACATCTGGCTAGCTGATGCACAGTAGATGTCTCCACCGTTCTTGAATACCTCCTGGCGCCAAGTCGTCCTAGTTAGCCAGGCAATCACTCGAGCCTCTATGGCTGAGTAGTCGGCTACTATGAAGGATTTTCCCTCTGGTGGTGTGATTACGGTTCTTAGAATCGTAGCGAATACATCGTTCATGCTTGGATATATCAGTTCTAAGAGTTCGAAGTTGCCTTCCTTCACGAGTGTTCTTGGTTCGTCTACCTCGTCAAAGCTTGGGCGTGGGAAGTTCTGCGGTTGGATCAGTCGGCCTGCCCATCTTCCGGTTCTGCCTCCAAAGAATTGGAAGGTTCCCCTGATGCGGTCATCTTCTCCGCACGCTCTCTGGAAGGCGTCATACTTCTTGACGCTTGTCTTCCCTAGCTCCTGTCGTATTTCTAGGGCTCTTCTTGTTTCTGGCCTTAACTTGCCTTTTAGAAGGTCTTTCACGGCTTCTTTGTTCAAACTTTCGACGTCATGTCCTTCCTGGTCAAGGATCCACTTTTTTAGCTGTGCTACGCTCTGCGGATTTTCTAGCCCTGTGATGTATCTTGCTTCATCCATGAGTGCCATTCCATGATCTAGACTGTAGGACTGCACGTTTTTTATGATCTGCGTATCTACGTGAATTCCTCTGTCGTTTATCCTCTGGTCTCTGTGCCAGTTTTCCCATTCCTGATCGGATACGGGCACCAAGTTATTTAGCTTGGTATAAATCGCTTGCTCAGCTTCCACGTCTCTTCGGTTGTATTCTATAAAAAGGTTCCATTTCTCCGGGTCGTGCTCAGGTAGGTTCTTCCATCTTCCGCCGTTGGCTTTTGTTGGTTTGCAAGGCTTGCAGAAATACTGGATCAGTCTTTTACCGGTAGCCAGTTTCACTTTGTCTTCTTCAATCCCGAGTGCTGGTCCTAGTTGTCCTAAACTGGAAGGGTAGCCGTTCTCTGATGCCATGATCATAGTATCTTTCCATTGCTCTGGTGGAAGGAATCCATCCTCTGTTAGTTTCTTTTTCATGGCGTCTCCTAGAGTATTTCGCTTTGCGTACTCCTTGACGTATCTGGTTAGACATACTCGTTCGAAGTTTGCGTTGTGTGCCACCTTCGTTATGCTTTCATCCGCTAGCGCTGATACTAAAGAAAAAGGCAGATCTTCTTCCATTAAATTTAAAACTTCTACTGGATCATCACCCCAGGCGTATCCGAATAGAAGTATTTTGAAGTCTAAACTCTCTGCGTATTTATAAACCCCGCAGGCTGCAAGGTCGACGCTGGAGTAGGTCTCCAGGTCGATATGCAGTATGGGCTTTTTACAATAAGGCACTTAGGTCGTCGCTTCCGGTTTCCTCATCAAACTCAGAAGCGTCGCCGAAGTCTGCGGTTACACTTGAGTGTCCTCCTAATGGTTCTCCGTCTTTTACTTTTAAAACGCTGTTAAGTCCTGCAGCGATTCCTGTACCGACTTTGTTGAATGGATAGAAGTTAAAGCTTACAGCACCATAGCATCCACTATATACATCTTCCAGAATTGCGTTCTTGTCGCTGTATGCGTATGTTACTCCGTTCTTGCGGTATCCAACTGATACAGGATTGTTGCTCTTTACTGCTAGCATGTATTTGTTCTTGAACTCTGGCGCACTGTATCTTTCATCCGCGTCGCAGTCAACCAATAAACCGCGTGTGCTTCCTGGTTCTCTTTTTAGCGGTGTAGCTTTGGCTTTGAAAGAAGCGCCGTAATCTTCTACTCCGTCTTGAACGGCTTCCTGGTATCCCTTAAGGATTCGTGCTAACGTCTCCTTGTCGTCCTTGTCAATTAATACATTCACGCTATATTTGGCGTCCTGGCCCTCTGCAAAGGCGTGTGGTTCTGCCAAGTGGCAGTATACGAATCTAACTAATTTTGTTTTTACTTGTGACATCTTTCTGTTCCTCCTAGTTTTACTCTTTGTCGCATTACGTTTTTAAGCTGTCGCTTTAGATCGTTTCTGTGTGGTCCTGGTTTACTGTTTCGAATCTCGGCTCGGATGCGGACCATCTTTTCTTCGAGCCGCTTGATATCCTCTTTTGAACTCATCTTTTAATCTCCTGGGCTTAAAGCCCATCATGTGTTCTGAAGGCGAATGGATTCCTATCAGTCTTTTCAGTTTCCTAATCAATGCCATCCTTGAAGTCATTTGCTACACTTCCAAACTCTGGGCGTTTGTCGGATACCGGAACCAATGTAGGCTTGCCTTGTGGCTTCTCGATATATTCACCAACGATTTCTGCAAAGTCTTTCTTTCCGACTAATTTTTCTAGAGCCGTGATAGTCTGAAGCTTTGGCTTTGTCATGATCTGGTTGTATTCAAAGCCTGCGTTCTGTAAAGCTTCAGATGCCTTAGACTCATCTGTTATCTTTCTTTTGCTTGTTCCTTCTACAACTTTATATCCTTCGTATTTTGTTCCTTTTAGCGCCTGATCCAGTGCGAACTCTTGCACCTCTTTTGCCCAGTCGATAAGTCCAGGCAGTTCTGGCAAAAGCTCCGCAATTTGCTGATCTGTTAAAAGCATCCCGCACATTCGCTGATATCTTTCGTCGATAGCTTTCATCCTGGCAGCGCGTGCGTTACAGTTTCCCTTGGCCCTGCAGAACTTGCACCAGTCTCCTGCTTGCCGTTCTCCTTCTCCGTTCCAGGCTTCAATAGCTGCAGGCTTGACTACATTTTCCATCCAGTCGGCTAGTTCTTGCGTAGTAAGTTCCCAGGTGCTGATGTGATCGCGTCTAGGCTGTACGATATGAAGCTTAACTTTTTCAAAATCATATAAGCAATCGTAAAGTGCCATAACTCCTGCAGCGTAAATGGTAAGCTGCGGATTATGTGGAGCATTTACTTTGACGCCTTTTCCGAATTTTAGGTCTATAACGTGGAGCGTGTGATTACTTACGATCACAGCGTCGCTTGTTCCGAATCCTTCCGGAATCCATGGAGTCAAATCGACTTGTACCTCGATAAAAAGATCCGCGATATCGCTTTTCTTTTTCTCTTTGTTGTATACCTCTAGAACATAGTCTTTATAAACGTTTGTAGCCTCGTCCATTTCTCCGTTAGCTGCCTTTACTTTTCTTCTTGGATGTCCTTCGATCCAGTTACGAAGTTTCTGTTCTGCTACACTGTGGGCCTCTGTTCCTTCCGCTGCGTAAGCACTTGGCTTTTCTTCGAATAGTTCCTCCAATCTTGCGGAAGGGTGGCAGTGAATCCATTTGTTGGACCCACTGGCTGATAAAATCGCGTGTTGACTAGGCATGTAGAGCCTCCCAGGCTTCCTGATATTTCTCTTTAGGAATGTCGCAGATCTTGCTTGCACCCATCTGAGTTAGGAATACCTTAAGTACGGCTACTCCTTTTTCTTTGGCAAAGGCGACGCCGGCTTTCTGTAAATCTTCCAATGTAATTGGTTCTGCAGTCGGATCAGGTTTAGGCGTTGGCTTTACTGGTTCCGGTGTAGGCTTTACAGTCTCATGAATAGGTTCGTCTTGAGTCGTCCAATCTTTGGCCATTGGAATCTTAGTCTCATTTTCTTTTTCTTTACGAGTTGGTGCTTCCTTTGTTGGTGCGTTTTCTTCCCACGGGAATGTTTCAGGCTCAGGCAGTTTTTCCTCTAGCCCTGCGCGCTTTAGGTCTAGCTCCTTGGCTAGCTCTAATACTTTTTTTGCATCTTCGATTTCGCTTGTTGCGAATTGCAATGTTAATTGATAATACATTTTCTAGTCCTCCTTTTCTTCTATTTCTGCGCCTTCTAGGCTTTCGCTTAGATTTACTACCTGCTGTACAAGGTCTCTGACTGTAGCCTTTGCAGCGTGTGTCATGATATCTCTGTACTTCTCTGGGCTGATGTCTAATGTATCAAGAAACGCCATCATTTCCGCTCTATGTCCTTTCACGTTTGCGCTTACGTGAATACCACTTTCATCTCCTGGCGTTAGCTTGACCGTTACTGAGAAGAGTGTTAATGCTTCCTCTGCAGGTTTTTCTTTTTCAATAGTGATCATGTTTATTCCTCCTCTGTTATTTCGCTATTTGCTAGGATATCTTCAATCGTTGCATCCCTATCAATGCTCTTGAAATACCCCTTTTCTCTCATCTCGGTTAAAAGATTTATATTTTTGAACTGGTATTTGGATGAATAGCCTTGTGAACAGCTTTGTAATAAATCGATTTCAAAGTTAGTTAGTTTAATTGCGGGTGCTTTATAGGGCTGCTCTAGCCATTTTATTGCCTTTTCATGACATCTTTTCGACCGATCTTTGTTAAATTCGCAGTCAATGCAATTAATACGATCACATCGTTTAGGTCTTCCCTTGACTACCGCTAAATTCCACAGGCAATTTTCTAGAATTTCATGTCTAAAATGATCTAGATTAGTTTCCTGATTCTGTTCTTTATACTGTTCTCTATATTGCTTCAATTCCTCTAGCCATTCTGCAAGTTGCTTAGAGTTTTCTCCACAAAGATCACTCATGCACTGATTTTCAGATGCTTCTTTTGCGCGGGCAATTAGTTCATCTAACGTCATTCTTTCTTTTTCCTCCTTGTATTTTTGAACACGTGCTGTATAATATAAGCGTGTTCTATTGCTAGAGCCTTATTCGTTTTCGAACGAGGTCTTCTAGCCTTTTTTTATAGAACGCTCGTAGGATTCTACGACATTCTTTTGAGTGAGGCCTAGATACTGAATAGCACGTTTGGTCAGAATAATGTTGCTGTCGATATTTTCTAGACCTTCTTTTTTTATGTCTTCCATGATCTTTTGGAAGATCTTGCTTCCCTTTTTCCTTCCGCAACCTAGAAACTTTGATAGCTCGGATTTGTTCATATATCCTTTTTCCATCATCTCGTATCTGTAGGCTGCTAGGTTTTCTACTTGCAAAGCTCACCACCTCCTTTAATAAAGCATTTGATAGATCATGATCCAAATTGCTACGCTTAGCGTAAGGATCAGGATTATGAGCGCCATGTTTAGGGCTGTTACCAGTCCAGATCTGAATTTCTGTTTTCTGATTCTTTTTTGTTCTGCATAGAAGGCTTCCAGTCTTAGTCTTTCTCCGCGAAGGTTAATACCTTCCGTAAAGTCTGGAAGTTCTGCGCCTGTTGTTTTGTGTTCCATTTCTCTTTCTCCCTCCTAGATGAATTAGAGCAGTTTCAGCACCGACTCGTTTTTGCGTTGCACCCATTCTTCTCTGATTTTCAAGTCTTTCAGAAGGGCCTCAACCATAAGGACTTCCTCGGCAGCGACCTTTTTAGCGTAACCATCGTTTACTTTTCGGCTTTGGCATAAATCTATGTAGCTTTCCAGGAAGCTTCGCACGTTACATATGGCTTCCTGTTGGGCTTGCATTTGTTCTAAGTGTTCCCTGTACATTGGTTTCCTCCTGTTTTTCTGGTTCCTTGGCTGCTAGTGCTGGCTGAGCGTCTTTAGCTCCGGCAATGTAGCCTTGAATAAATGATTTTTGTTTTTCGTTAAGATTTCTCGTAGCCTCTAAAACTTCGTTAAAGTTTTTTTCGGTCTCCTTATATTGAAATTGTTTCAAAACTTTTTCTCCTTTCTAGGTTTCGTTTCAAAACCTTACAATGCTATTATAGTTCCGTATAAAAACTTTTGTCAACGATTTTTTATAAAATAGTTTTGTATCTTTACTTTTTTGAAGGATAGTGTTAATCTTTAGGTGTAAAAAAGGAGGTAAATATGAGCACTATAGGTGAACGAATCAAGGAAGTAAGAAAAACTTTAGGCCTTTCTGGTTCAGCCTTCGGTGAAAAACTAGGACTGTCTAAGGGTGCGCTTAGTAATATTGAAAGAAATGTGAACGGTGCGTCTGATCGTACTATTAGGCTGATATGTTCAGAATATTGTGTAGACTATTTTTGGTTAACTGAAGGAAAGGGTGAAATGTTTATAGACGATACAGAGGCCCTGATTGAAGCTCTGGCTGCCGAAAAAAATTGCACGCCTGAAGAAACTGATATGCTGAAAAAGCTTTTTTCTCTTCCAGAGGAACAGTTCAATTTAGTTGTGCAAGTTATCGAAAACTTAAAAGACGAGTAATCCTGTTTAGATCGGTTACTCGTCTTTTATAAAAGAAAAACGCAGAACCTGTTTCCAAGTCCTGCGCTCTTCCGTGTGTGTTCTATTGCTGTGTTCCGTGTCTGATCCAGATTCTTTGTAGGATTTTATAGGCCTGTTCAAGGCCCTCCTGGTCCATAGTCTGGAGCATGAATTCGATTTTCTTTTTGAGTTCCTCTATCCCATCTGCTTTCCCTTCTTTCTTAAAAGCTCTTTTCCTAATTTCCTACAGTTTACAGCTATAAACTTATTTTGTCAAACTTTTACGGTTATTATTTTGCATTTTTTATTATTTACTTTTTGAACCTAAAAGATTAATATAAACCTAGGAGGTGTAATTTATTATGAATAAATTGAATGAAGTCTTATCTTCCAAGCTCCCTGAGCTGATGAAAGAGTCTGGTGTCAGTCGTAGAGATTTGGCCGAGTATTGTGGTGTTTCTTATAACACAGTACGGTGTTGGGAGGTTGGCACTAAAGCGCCAAGGCCAGACATGGTTGTAAAAATTGCAGAGCGCTTCAACCTGAAACCTTTTGATCTGATGAGCGAGGCTTTTGGAGATTCTGCAGTAAAGCCTGTCCGCTTTCTGTCCCTGGTCGACGAGGTTGGAACGACAAAAAAGGAGGAACCACCCATGAAGGACCGGGAATTGACCCGTCTGCTGCAGGCACACCCGGAGGAGGGCCTGGAGGCGGCGATGCTTGAATATGCGCCGCTCGTCAAGGGCATTCTCTGCCGTATCCTGCCGCAGAACCCCTGTGACCGGGAGGAGTGTATGGCCGACGTGTTCGTCGCACTCTGGCGCAGCGCCGCAAAATTGGAGGCCGCTCGCACACCGCTGCGCCCCTGGCTGGCCGTCGCGGCGCGCAACCGCGGCATTGACTGCTACAACGCGCTGCGCCGCCGCGAGACGGTGACACTGGACGACGGCCTGGCCGAGACGCTGGGCGAGCTGGCCGAGTTTGACCGCGCGACCACCGAAGCCGCCGACCTCATCGGTGCGCTGGTGGCGGCTATGACGCCGCCGGACCGGGATATTTTTCTGCGCAAATATTATCTGCTGCAATCGGGTAAGGAAATCGCCGCTGCGCTGGGTATGAGCGTGGAGAGCGTCAACACCCGGTTGAGCCGCGGACGGGACCGTCTGCGCCGTGAACTGACCGCGAAGGGAGTGTATAGCCATGCGTGACAAAAATTTTGATGTGGATTTGTTGAAAACGCTGAACGACCAGCCTATGCCGGAGACCCCGCTGACCGACGACGAGTTTACCCGCGTGTTGGACGCTGCCTGCGGGCGGCTGCCGCAGAAAAAGCCCGCCGGGCATCGCCGGTTCCCGTGGGGACGAGTGGCCGCAGCCGCCGCGGCCTGTCTGGCCGTGGGGCTGGGCAGCATCAACTTTGCCGCCCCCGCCGTGGCCGAGCAGCTGCCCGTGGTGGGCAGCCTGTTCAGCTGGCTGAACCGCGGCGGGCAGGACGACTATGTTTCGCTGCAAAGTGAGCAGCTGAACAAATACGCCGAGACGGTGGAATCCACCGCCGAGACCGCCGACAGTCCCTACACCCTGACATTGGGGCAGGTCTTCAACGACGGCGACTGGCTGCGCATCAGTTTAATGCTGACGAGTGAGGATGACAGCTTGGCCGGGTTCAACGCCATCGGCCCCCGCGAGGACGCCGTAGAAAAGGCACTGCAGAACGGCGGCGGGCAGTACGGCACGCTGGTGCTGGATAACGGCATTGAACTGAGCGGCGGCATTAACTTTGAAAAGCGCGACGACCATACCTTTGTGGCGGGCCTGAATTATGAGCTGTTCCTGACGAACGAAAATCTGGCCGGGCACACGGCAACGCTGACGCTGTCCAACCTGATGGCCTGCAACAGGAGCACTGTGGAGACCGACGGCAAGAGCTACTGGCACTACGATTACGCTGACCAAACCCCGCTGCCCGGCACCTACACGCTGACGTTTACGATCCCGGAAGTCAGCGACGCGGGCGTGCGCACGATGAGCACGCCGGTGGAGCAGGACGGTGTTACGCTGCAAAGCGTCAGGGCCACGCCCGCTGCGACAAAAGTGCTGCTGACCTTCCCGCCGGAACAGCATTGGGTGAATGTGAGGCTGTTCACCGAGGATGGCACGGAGCTGGGGCACGAGCGCGGCGAGGGCGGCTGGTGGGTCAACGGCGACTGGGCAGCCGATCCGGCGGACTTCGACCACCCGGAACAATGCACCAAGGCCAGCTATGACTACTTTGCTGCCGTGCCGGAAAATTGCCACAGCCTGACGGTGAAGGTGTATGATTTTGATACGGATGCGGAATTGACGACGTTTACGGCGGAGCTGCCGTAAATGGCGAGAGGCTTCCCCCTCGGGGGAAGGCAGGGAATCACTCTATAACCTCACACCCCGGAAAATACCACTCCAGAATCTCCCGCCACGTTTTGCCGTCCTCCGCCATTGCCTTTGCGCCGTACTGGCTCAGGCCGACGCCGTGGCCGTAGCCGTGGGTGGTGAAAACAAACGCATTCTCCCCGGTGTCATACGCCACGGTGAACGCCGCGCTCCGCAGACTGAACGCACTGCGCAGACGTGTGCCCGTAAACACCTGCCCGCAGACGGGCATCTGCGCCACATAGCCCGCGCTGTCCAACACGCCCTCGCCGAACCACCCGGCGGGGGCGTTTGGTATCTCGTCAGTGTCCAGGCCAAGCCCGGTCAGGATCGTGTATATCTGCTCGGCACTGTAGGTGACAGACGTTTCGAACCCCGGCGCATCGGCGTCCCACGGCGACGCGACACCCTGTAAGTACGGCACAGCGGTCAGCCACACGTTCTGGCTTGCCTCGGTCTGCCCGGCGCTGCTGCTGTGGTAACAGGCCGCGGCAGGCGCACCGTCCCAGCACAGCACAGCCCCGGAGACCTCGTCTGCCAGCGCGGCCAGCCTGCTGTAATACGCGGCAAAATCGCCGCCCCACCGCGCGCGCAGCACCTCGGCGCTCGTCCAGCCCGCGCACTGGGCGCTGTTGCAGGTGAACGCCGCGCCGCCCAGGCTCAGGGCATAGCTGTGGGCGGCGGCCATCTGGGCTAAGACCGCGTCGTCGGGCCAGTCGGGCGGCAGCTCGCTGGCGGCAGTGCCGATCAGAAACTCCTGCACGGATACGGTGATCTCCTCACCGCCGTCGTTCAGCAAAATCGGCGCATCTGCGTCAAAGCTGTGGTTCTCGGGCACGGCGGGCAGCACGGGCTGCGGTGTGGCGGCAGGGGTGTCAACGGTGTCCGGCAGCACAGGAGCCGACGCTTCGGGCATCGCGGCGGCGGGCTTTGCCAGCGGCAGGGCGGCAAACGGCGCGGCAAACGCCAAAAGGCCGAGCACCACCGCCCGGCGCAATGTTTTCCTCAAGGGGCAGACCCTCCTTGCAATTTGCGGCGCGCGGTTGTACAATAAGGATATTCCGCGCGGCCTGTCCCAATATACGCGGGGGCCGCCGCTGCTATGAAAGAGGAACACCATGAAAAATAAACATCCCCACGCCGCTGTGGTGCTGGTCCTGGGCCTGGCCATGGCGGGGCTGCATCTGGCCGACCTGCTGCTCTGGTCCGAGGCCGACACCGGCTTTGCCGCTGCCGGGTCGGTCTGGCTGCGGTACATCCCGTGGCTGGCGGCGTTTGCGCTGCCCTACCTGCCCGCGCGGCGGGCGGCGGCGCAGCCTGCCGGTCTGCAGGATACCAACAAGCCGCTGGGCGTCTGCATGGCGCTGGCCGGTGCGGCACTGCTGGCCTCCGGCGTGGCGGCGGGCAATACGGCCCGGTATGCCATCCTGTACCCGGAGGTACTTTCCGGGAGCTGCCCGGTCTGGGCCGCGTGGGCGGACCTGCTGCTGCCGATCTTTGCCGGCGCGTGGCTGCTGAACTACGCCGTGCGGGCGTTCAGCGGCTTCGGCCTGCAGCGCCAAAGGCTGGGCAGCTCGCTGCTGGCGGGAGCTGTGCCGCTGGTGTTTCTGTGGCGGCTCATTTGGCGGTTCCAGTTTGCGCCCGCGTCGCTCTGCCGTATGCCTTGCACGCTGCGGGTGCTGAGCGCTGCCGCCGCACTGCTGCTGGCTGTGGTGCTGATCAAAATTTTTCTTGTGCCGGGTCTGCCCTGCGGGCATACGCTCTACGCGGCGGGGACGGGCGCGTTCCTGCTCTGCACCGGACTGGAGCTGCCCCAGACCCTGTTTGAAGCAGCCCGCGGTATGCTGACCCTGCCCGACCTGCTGACAGGCATCGGCATCGGCTTGTTCGGCCTGTGCGGTCTGGTGTGTGCGTGGGAGGCGTGCGGGAAAGAGACGGAATAAAGCAAAAAACACTCCCGCTTCCGGGAAGAAACTGTTTTTATTCCTCATCCTCCACGCAGAGCCCATCCAGATATACCTTTGCCGCGCTGTAGCGGTCCAGCACGAGATCTGCCGGGGCGGGCGGCTCGCGCAGGGGCAGGGCGGGGGAGAGCGGCAGCCGCACCGCGGCGGCCCAGGAACCGCGGCCGGTGGCTGTGACATACGCCCCGCAGCGGTGCAGCAGCGCGGGCAGGTCGCCGGGCATCCGCGCCGGATCGCCGCCCTGCAGGGCCAGCACCGCAGCACCCTGCTGCGCCGCCAGCCGCACGGCGGCGCGGCGCTCACTGCGCAAAACTCCGCGCAGGAACGTCAGTACGGTGCCCTGCAGAAGCGCCCGGGGCACGGCAGCGGGCAGCGGGGCGTATGCCGGGCAGAAGTACAGCCACCCCGCACGGCAGTCCACCAGCTCCCGCACGGCGGCGCAGAGCGCGTCCAGCTCGGCGTTCAGCTCCAGTGCGCGGGACGGCGGGGGCGCGGTCAGGGCCTCCGCCGTCAGCACCAGCCGCAGCGACGGCAGAATGTCCGCCCCGCGGGCCGCCGCAGCCGCCAGCGCCGCGCGTGTCGGGCCGAAAACCGGCATGAGCACTCCCTCACCTTCTGTGCAAATTCTGGGGTTAGTCTGCCCCACAGGAAACGGTTTTGCGCTGGAAATGGCTGGGATTTCAAAATTTCTGTGGATTTTTTGAAAAATTGTGTTAAAAGAATAACAGACCCCCTTGCAGAATTGTGAAAAATGGGGTACAATAGTACCATACCGACGAGCGGGTGACCGCTCATAAGGTGAAAAAGACAAATCTTGGGAGGATTTCACTATGGCTGTTAAAGTTGCTATCAATGGTTTTGGCCGTATCGGCCGTCTGGCTTTCCGTCAGATGTTCGAGGCTGACGGTTACGAAGTCGTCGCCATCAACGATCTGACCAGCCCCGCTATGCTGGCTCACCTGCTGAAGTACGACACCGCACAGGGCTCTTTCCTGGGCAAGATCGGCGAGAACAAGCACACCGTTGAGGCTGGCGAAGATTACATCGTCGTCGACGGCAAGAAGATCACCATCTACGCAATTAAGGATGCTAAGGATTGCCCCTGGGGCGAGCTGGGCATCGACGTCGTTCTGGAGTGCACCGGCTTCTACACCAGCAAGGCTAAGGCTGAGGCTCACATCCAGGCTGGCGCCCGCAAGGTCGTTATCTCTGCTCCCGCCGGCAACGACCTGAAGACCATCGTCTACTCCGTCAACGAGAAGACCCTGACCGCTGAGGATCAGGTCATCTCCGCTGCTTCCTGCACCACCAACTGCCTGGCCCCCATGGCCGACACCCTGAACAAGACCTATCCCATCGTCTCCGGCATCATGACCACCGTTCATGCTTACACCGGCGACCAGATGATCCTGGACGGCCCGCAGCGCAAGGGCGACCTGCGCCGCGCTCGTGCCGGTGCCCAGAACATCGTTCCTAACTCCACCGGCGCTGCCAAGGCCATCGGCCTGGTCATCCCCGAGCTGAACGGCAAGCTGATCGGCTCTGCTCAGCGCGTTCCCGTCCCCACCGGCTCCACCACCATCCTGGTTGCCGTTGTCAAGGGCAAGGACGTCACCAAGGAGTCCATCAACGCTGCCATGAAGGCTGCTGCCTCCCAGAGCTTCGGCTACAACGAGGATCCGATCGTCTCCTCTGACGTCATCGGTATGCGCTACGGCTCTCTGTTCGATGCCACCCAGACCATGGTCGCCAAGATCGACGACGACACCTATCAGGTTCAGGTCGTTTCCTGGTACGACAACGAGAACTCCTACACCTCTCAGATGGTCCGCACCATTAAGTACTTCGCTGAGCTGTAATCGAAAGATTTCTGCGAAGTATCGCACTAAAACAAGCATCAAGCCAACAGTTGGCCGCGCCGCTTAACCGCCGCGCCGCGCAAAACTCAGTTTTGTTACGACAATTGTTGAAAAAAATCGTAGTTCAACTACGATAGATGTTATAGTACGATTTAAGCCCCTTTTGGCTGCTGTATGGCAGTTGAAAGGGGCTTTTTTAATGTTACTCGCTGATGCTTGCACCGAATATGTTTTTAGCTGCAAAGTGCGCCGCTTGTCTGAGAAAACAATAGACAACTACCGTAAACAAATTCTTTACTGGAATCGCTACCTTGATGAAGTGTGTGATGTTCAAGAGGTAGAGAAAGTGCGGCCAATTCATATCAAGAATTTCATTATCCTAAAGGAAAAGGACAAGAGGAAACCCGCCTATATCAATGACTTGCTGAAAGCCTACCGCAGCTTTTTCAACTACTGCGTAGAAGAAGAATATATAGACGAATCGCCCCTTGCAAAAGTAAAGAATGTAAAAGAACCGCGCGTAATTATCAACACCTTCACCCTAACAGACATTAAAAAGATGCTGGACTATTATAGCGGCGCGGATTATCTTTCGGTGCGCAATCGGGCGATACTCGCCGCGCTATTTGATTCTGGTATACGCTGTGCGGAACTAATGAGCCTTACGGATGATAAAGTGCGCGAGGATTATATGTTGATTCACGGCAAGGGCGATAAAGAGCGTGTAGTGCCTAAATCGCCGTTTTTGTCTAAGTGTATGATACGATACCAGAGAGCAAGAGAAAGCTATTTTGCGGGCAAATTGCCGCCGCAGGGGTATACGTTTTTAAGCAAGACAGGGAAGAAACTGACCCATGAATCCGTTGCTAAAATCGTGCGTAATGCGTCAAGAGCAGCAAAGGTAGATAGGTCGGTACGCGCCAGTCCGCACACTTGCCGCCACACTTTTGCACAGCTACAGTTGAAAGATGGAATTGACCTCTATACCCTTAGCCGCTTGATGGGCCATGAGAATATAGCCATCACACAGCGCTATTTGCGCGGCATGAAAGACGATTCAATACTTCAAGAGGGAAACAAGCACAGTCCTTTAATGCGGCTGTAAAATAGTAGGCAGATTCTACAATATCTTAGAAAATTCTATCGATAGGTAAACAGATAGTCAGCCAGTTGTTGAAAATTCTGGCTGACTTTTTCTATGCGCGGAAAGGTGCGGCAATCTGAAAGATTGACGCATTAAATAATTGAATAGAACAAATTTGCGGAGACAATTTATTGAAAAAAGAACGATGCTATGATATAATATTTATAGAAGATGAGAAAAGAAAACATCTTCTAAGATTCAGCGAGCTATCGTAAAAAATTATGCGCATCGCGCATAATTTTTCACAGATAGCTGGAAATTTTCAGTATTACATACTTTTTTACGAGATTCACTATTTACATCGTAGAAAAGTATGAAAAGGAGTAATTCTATGTATAATAACTCTTAGGTTCTACAAGGATTTAACAACAATAAACAAGAAATGCTGTACCTTTCAGACGCAATCAGAGGGGAATATGTACAAGATGAGTTTAATGTGATTGAAGCCCCATGCGGTTGCGGTAAGACAGAATACGCAGTCAACAAACTTCCCTACGAGATTTTAGGCAGTAAACCGCAGTTTAACAAAGTGCTGTATTTGATTGATACTTGCGCAGGACGACACAGCATTGTTGCAAAGCACCCAGAAAAGGCCCGCTGCTATGATAACATCATTGATAACGGCGGTAGGCGGTTTGATGGTTTTGATGCAAATAGAATTGTTGTAATTACCTATGCTAAATTGGGCGTTGAGGTGCGCCGCAATCCAGATTTCTTAAGGCAGTTTGATTTGATTATTGCTGACGAGTTCCATAATATTCATTGGCCTATTCCCTATGAGCGCGGCATAATCAAAACAAACTATCCCTATTTAACAAGTAGTGAAGTTGATGCGCAGCTAAAAGAACGCTGCAATAACTATCATGCGATGATGGCATTGTCTCGCGCCGCCGTGAATCCGTCTACTATTGTTGTGGGCATGAGCGCCACACCTTACGACATTGAAACATGGGCAGAATGGCAAGATGTGCCGTTCACCTATATGAAGATTGCGCCGAATATTAGACATTACACAGCACAGAACACTGTTCCCTATAGCCATGTGGACGGCTTGATCAAAAAGCTGCCAGAGGGGCAGAAAACGCTATTCTATGCGGCACACATTACGGATATAAAGAAGTTTCAAAAGGAATGTGAAACGGCTGGATTGCGCTGTGCGTCTGTGTGGAGTGTAAATAACACAGATAATCCTATGACGGCCGAACAGCTAAAAATTAGAAACGCCATCATAGAAACGAATGAGTTTCCAGAAAATGTTGATGTACTATTTATCAACAAAAGCATGGAAACGGCTATAAATATCTATACAGCTGTGCCGAATGTGGTCGTACACTCAGCAAACAAGAGCGCACAAGTACAGGCGCGTGGACGTATCAGAAATGATATTGAAAATCTGTATGTACTTACGCCAGACACGCGCTATATAGATTTGACAGACCGCCGCATCAATGACTTCTTTAATAAGCCGCTTGATGTAGAGCAAAAGGCAGCGTTGGTGCAGGTCGTTGGGCTGAAAGATAGTCAATCACATAAAGTGGGCTGGCCTACGCTGAAAAAGGCGCTATGTGAGAATGGCTGCACGATTTTGACGCACCGCATGGGGACAAAAAACTATGATGTGATTGTGCCGCCAGATAGTGTTGAGGACTGATAAAGCACGGTTGTCCTAATGCCTGCCCTAGTGTGCGGCGCTTGTCTAGTGGTGTGCTTTTGAAATAGAGCAAATGAGTGGAATCCTCTAATATATCCCCCTATATATGGGATTTGTGTGCAACAATAATATATAAAATACATGACCCCCGGCGGATAAAAAATAAACCGCCGGGGGTCGTTGATTTTTGCGGTAACATATAGCGGTATAACGACAAAACTATATATAGTACATGCTGCTTTTGAAACTTGATAGGATTATAAATGTACCTATAAGGCGGGCTATGCTATAATATAAACATCGAAGGGAGATAAAACAAAAACACAAAAACTCCCACACAAACAGCGTCCACGGCATACAGTGGAAGAAAGAGGTTTATTATGACTCAGCAGAAGATTTGGTTCGATTTCGTCAGCAACACCATTAAGGTTGAAGCTAACTACTTGCCGCAGACCCGCAAGGTTGGCTCTAAGGCTTATAAAACCCTGCTGGCAGCTAAGCGGGATAACCCCACGGCAACGATTGAGACTTTCGGTAAGCGCGAAGATAAGTACAACCATATTACTGTAAGCCAGATGCAGACTTACTTTGAGGTGAACGGAGTAACCGCTGGTGCGGCGAAACTCAAAGAGATGCGCGAGAACAAGGAAACGCACATCAACAAGAATGGTCGCACCGTCAGAACGTATAATATGGGCAAAATCCGTCAGTGGTTCATGGAAAATTACAGCGTAGGCTACAAAGAGTATGTAGAAAGCAAGAAAGCGGCAAGTAATGCGGTACAAATGCCTACGAGCAATGTAGAAAAAGGGGAAAAGCCCGCAGCATGATTTATTATAAAGTGAATGATAGAGGAAAGGGGACGCAGCAATGCGCCCCCTCTTTTTTGTATATGCTATTGGTTTATAATGGGATTATCTGTTCTTTCCAAAATGTAATCAATAGAGACTTTGTAATAGTCTGCAAGCGCCAATAGATGTTCTAAAGGGATGGTTTGAAAGCCGCGCTCATAGCGCGAGTAAACCGTCTGTTGAATATGGAGAAGGCTTGCAATAGCTGTTTGGGAAAGGTCGTTATCTTCACGCAGGTCACGCAGTCGCCGCAAATACAAACAAAATCCCTCCCCAAAGATTAGTATTGTTCGGTACTATTGACGATAACACGTTTCTGTGGTAAGATGCTTATATTAGAACTTATAAGTTCTAATATAAGCAAATGAATCGAGTAAAAAGAAGGAGCGTTAAAATGAAAAAAGCGCTAGGGATTGTGTTAGCACTGACAATCGCGTTTGCGATGGCCGCCTGCGGTGCAAAAGAGGACAGTGTACGCGCTGTATCAGCCAGTGACGGGTATAAGTGCGAAACGTGTAAAAAGAAAACCGCAGCAACCTACTGTGTAACGAAAGACGGCGTAGACCATTACCTTTGCTCAAATTGCAGATGGTATTACTTCCCGAATTTATGAGGAGACTATAAAATGGTTGTATTCCTGCTAATTTTGATTGTATGCTGCCTTATGTTTGGAGGCCAGCAAACGGCAGAGGGCTGTGGAACTTTGATTGTTGTTGGTGCTGTTCTGCTTTTGGTATTGGATCTTTTTGGTATGTTGTTTGGCTAAAAAGGAGTGTTAAACATGAAAAAGGTAAATGTAATGTTAGTGATAGGTACGGCTATATTGGCTGTTGCACTTGCTGGGTGTACAGGCGATTCTACCCCAACATCCACATCAACAGCAACGTCAACGTCAAAGAGTACCTATTCAAGTAGCAGTTCGAGTAAATCCAGCACAAGCACAAAGTCTGATTACCATAGCGGCAAGGGCAGCGAGTGGGACAAGCAGGTCAATGATATTGCCGATGAATACGGTGATGATATGGGGCTGTCCGCAGAAGAAATAGACGCTATGATGCGGGCGATGGAAAAAGGACAAGGCTAACGGAAACGGCGCTTACCCCTAAAACAGAGGTGAGCGCCGTTTCTTTTGCTCTTGATGTAAATTTAGAGTATACCCTATCTTTACGCCGCCAAAAGCCACAAAAACGTAAAAATAGAGTTGGTTTTCAAATTGTTTTACAAAACGTAAATGAAGTCCAGACTATGGGACTTTTACTATGGTATAATAATAGTAGAAAGAGAAGGGAGAACGTAAAAATGAAAATCGCCTATGTTCGTGTGTCTACTGTTGAGCAAAACGAAGCCCGCCAGATTGAAGCGCTGAAAAAGTACGATGTGGACAAATGGTTTACGGAAAAGGTATCTGCAAAAGATACGAACCGTCCGCAGCTGCAAGCAATGATTGATTTTGCGCGTGAGGGTGACACGATTTACATTCACGATTTCAGCCGCTTGGCGCGTTCTACTGCCGACCTCTTGAAGCTGGTGGAGCAACTACAGGCAAAGGGCGTGCATCTTGTCAGTAATAAAGAGAACATCGATACCAGCACCCCAACAGGACGATTGATGCTTACAATGATTGGTGCAATCAATGAGTTTGAGCGCTGCAACCTCTTGGAACGCCAGCGCGAGGGTATCGCTATTGCAAAAGCACAAGGCAAGTTCAAAGGCCGCAAAGAGGTCAAAGCGGATGATTTCGCCGCACAGTATCAGCGCTATTTGAACCGCGAGTTGAACAAGGCGCAGCTTGCAAAAACGCTTGGAATTTCGCGCCCTACGCTTGATAAACTGATTCGTCAGCATACCACCGCATAAACCGTTACAGCCCCTCTCAGCGCCGCGCAGCGGCGTTAGAGGGAGTATATAAAACAGGCTGGAAAGCCGCAATAAAGCAATAGAAAGAGGGTAGAAAAAGCAAGAATCCTGCTACGAAGGTCAACACCTAAATAAAGAAATAAAGAAGTTTTCCAACTACGACAATTGTTGTGAAATTTCTCTACGGAAAAAGAAAGCATACAGCCACCAAAAGGGCACAAAAACAGCTATACAGCGATAATAATTGATGGAACACCTATCAGGTTCAGGTCGTTTCTTGGTACGACAACGAGAACTCCTACACCTCTCAGATGGTCCGCACCATTAAGTACTTCGCTGAGCTGTAATCTGCGAGTAGCTTAACTGCGAATAGCAAATAGCTGAAACCGCCCTCTCCGGGTCAAACCGGAGAGGGCGGTTTTTGGTTATGGTTTATTGCGTTCGCTGATGTAGTCTATCAGATTGTAAACCAAGCGCTTTTCCTGCTCGGTCATGCCGCGCAGACTGAAATCAAGCTATCACTTCTTTACGCAAAAGAAACTGTATAATGAGGATAGATTCTACGCAGTAAAGCAGCGGGAGGGTAAAAACATGGATACACTTAGACTTTTTCATCCCGCAAAAGACGCTTGAACAGGAGCGGATAATTGCTGGCACCATGCGCAATGTGATAAACGTAGACAGTATCACCCAGAACGCGGTATACGCAGATGTACTTTCCCGCGACAACATAGCGGTACCCATCCCGGAGCAGCACTTTATCGCGGGGAAGTGAGCCGGACAGCGGGAAAAGCTCCAGCCGGGAAAGCGCATCAAAAATTTTGTTTGTGATTTTACGTGCAGAATTTGGTCCGGCAAGATTCCTGTGCAGTTGTGCGATTTCTTCCAGCTCACGCTGGGCGGGTTCAAGAAGGACAAGCTTAGCCATGCTGATAAATCGCCTCCAGCCGCTTGCGCGATTCGTCCAGCGTGTAGGTGGGGGTACCAGCCAGCCGGGCCTGCTCCGCGGCCTCGAGCCTTGCGCGCAGCTTCAAAGCCTCCTCGCGCTGCTCGAAGGCTTCGATGCTCATGACAACAAGGTCGCCTTCACCGTTTTTTGTGATGTAGATCGGCTCGGCCTCGTCATGGGCCAATTCGGAAATCGTGCCGTAGTCATTGCGAAGCGCAGTGGAAGATTTGATGATCATGGAAAGCACCTCCTATAGTATTCTCTTATAATTCTAGCAGAATTATACACGGATTGCAAGCCGGGAAAGCGCACCGCCCCATATAAAACCGGGAATATATTCTGCGCCGCCGCTCCCCGTTGACTCCCTCTCCCCGTTCTGCTACAATAAACCCATCCCGATGCAAACCGGAGAAGGAGAAAACTATGCCGCACTCTCACAAAAAGAAAACGCGTGCTGTAAAGTGCTGCCTTGCCGTCGGACTGCTGGCGATTGCGGCGGCCATCGGCGTGCTGTTCGGGCCGTCCGCGCTTGTGCTGGCGCAGGGGCCGACCCGCATTGACCCGCTGGCGGACAACGACGTCGGCACCCTGCAGGGGAAGTACCTGGAAGCTGACCTTGACACACTGGTAGGCTGCTACGCCGAGACGGCCCCGCGCGGGTACATCATGCCCATCAACACGCCCGGCGCGACGATTTACATCGGTGTCGAACTGCCTAAGAGCAAACTGGCGGACGCAGACGCCGTTGTGGCGGACACCCAGCGCATGGTCAATGATGCGGACGGCAGCTACCGCTGGGACGGCTCCCGGGTGACGGTGCGCGGCACGCTGCAACCCATGGACGCCGAAACCGAAGCACAGTTCCGCGCGTATCTGCGCGAGGCCGGTTTTGGCGACGATGAGATCGGCCCGGATGATACCTGCACCTTCCGCCCGCTGGTGCTGACCGACGGAAAAATCAACGGCCATAGAACCGCTCTGCTGATTTTCGCATCTGCCGCCGCCCTGCTGGCGCTGTTCGGCGCAGTGGGGATGACCCTTGCCGCGCGGAAAAAATAAACGAATAAACGCAAGAAAAAGGCATGTGCATCAAACGGTGCACATGCCTTTTTGATTGGTGATTTTACAGAGGCTGCTTTGCCTGCTCGGCTTTTTCGGCAAAGGCGATCATCTTGCTGTAGGTCTCCTCGCTCAGGTCGTGCTCGACCTTGCAGGCGTCTTTGGCGGCAACATCCGGGTCAACGCCCAGCGCCACAAAAAAAGCGGTCAGCTTGCGGTGGCGGCCATAGATGCGCTGCGCGATCTCCATACCGGGCTGCTCCAGCTTGATAAAACCGTCCGGGTCCATCGAAATATACCCGTTCTCACGCAGATTTTTCATCGCCACACTGACACTCGGCTTGGAGAATCCCATCGCAACGGCTATGTCGATGGAGCGCACAGAACCCTTCTGCTCCTGCAGCATCAGAATTTTTTCCAGATAGTCCTCTGCGGATTCGTGAATGTTCATGGGCAAAGTCCCCTTCCAGACTGAAATACTGTTCAAATTGTTATTACTTACATCATACCACACCGCGCGGTGCTTTGCAAGGCTGAATCAAAACGGTTCCGCTAAATGTTGCTGCGGCGTCGCCGGTCAAAAGCACGGTGTCGTCCCGCTGTACACACACCTCCAGTGTGCCGCCCGGCAGCTGTACTAAAATGGGCGCGCCGCGCGGACAGCGGCCTGTCAGCACCGCCGCCGCGGCCACGGCGCAGGCCCCGGTCCCGCAGGCCAGCGTGGCCCCGCTGCCGCGCTCCCACACCGTCACAGCCAGCCCGGTGGGGCTGATGGGCTGGGCAAACTCCACATTGATGCCGCCCGGGAACGCCGGGTGGTGCCCCAGCGCACGGCCCCAGGCGGCCAGCTCCGCCCCGGCGGGCGGCGGCTCGTGCGTAAAAAGTACGCAGTGCGGGTTGCCCACGGCTACACAGTGCACCCGCCACGCGCGCCCGCCTGCGCAGAGCGGCACATCCAGCAGCGGTCCGCCGCCCAGCCCCACGGCCCCCACGGCGTCCGGTGCTGCCGTAAAGCGGCCCATCTCGACCTGCCACAGCCCGTCCCCGACCCGGTGCAGCACCCGCTGCCCGGCAGAGGGCGTGTCGATACGGATACAGTCCCGCCGCACGCCGTGGGTGTATAAAAATTCCGCCGCGCAGCGCACACCGTTGCCGCACATGACCCCCTCGCTGCCGTCGGCGTTGAACATCCGCATGGCCGCGTCGCCGTCGGCCCGCAGCGGGGGACAGAGGTAGATCACCCCGTCCGCACCCACCGAAAAATGCCGCCGCGACAGCTGCACCGCCCACGCGGCGGCGTCGGGCGGCAGCCCCGCAGCGCGGCAGTCGATGTAGATATAATCGTTGCCCGCGCCCTGCATTTTGGTAAAATTCAGCTTCACTTGCCCACCTCCCCGCAAATCCTATGCAATATGGCATAAAATTAACACTTACCCCCTTGACATTCACCCGCAGATACGCTATATATTAAATGTATATCTGTGTTTATAAAGGAGTTAAATTATGGATTCCGAAGTTTTCAGCCGCATCCGTGACTACCTGGCCGACCAGCTTGAGGTCGAGCCTGAAAAGATTACCCCCGACAGCGATATTGTCAACGATTTCGGCGCAGACAGCCTTGACGTTATTGATATGATCACCACCTTGTCCGACGAGTTCGGCGTTGAGATCCCCGATGAGGACATCGAGAACTTCCACACCGTCGGTGATGTGGTCAACTATCTGGAGGAGCGTATCTGAGCGCCTGTCCCCGGTTTTACAAAGTGTGAGGAAAAGAAAAATGGCAAAAGTAATTATAGCAGTTCCAAGAGATTATACAGATAAAGAATTTATCTTTTTAAAACTTTTGGAATTAGAAATTTTATATCATGATGGTAAAGATTGGGAAGAGATTATTGTAGGTGGTACCAAAGGCATGGATACTATTGTTAAACAATATGCAAATGAATTTTTCTATCCATTGAGAGAATTTCCATCTGACTGGAATAAATATGGAAAATCTGCTGAACCAATACGCAACCAAGAAATGGCAAAGTATGCTGATGTATTAATTGCCTTCTATAATGGAAGCAGAGGAATATCTGATATAATTAAGCAGGCAATGCAGCATGGACTAACAATTCATATAACACGGCGACGAGCGCGGCCTGCGCCTGCCCCCGCGCGTTGCCCCG
>OLOW01000219.1_pt1 | contig 35672 bp, 27 predicted proteins | sample 1672801 | NCBI WGS metagenome assembly OLOW01 (sample SAMEA3136725, study PRJEB25190) | human gut metagenome | biome: human gut; feature: human-associated habitat; material: faeces | place: Austria | collected 2013 | reverse complement strand
TGTTCATAATGAGAAAGACCACAGGCGGAAAAGGCGGTGGCGGTGTATTTGGCGTAGGAAAGTCAAATGCAAAGATTTATATACAGAAAGAAACAGGTGTTACATTTAAAGATGTTGCAGGACAGGAAGAAGCAAAGGAATCAGTAGTGGAAATGGTAGATTTCTTACACAATCCGGGCAAGTACACAGCAATTGGTGCAAAACTTCCAAAGGGCGCTTTGTTAGTAGGACCTCCGGGAACAGGTAAAACTCTTCTTGCAAAGGCTGTAGCCGGTGAAGCAAAGGTACCGTTTTTCTCACTTTCAGGTTCTGACTTTGTAGAAATGTTTGTAGGTGTTGGTGCTTCAAGAGTTAGAGATTTATTTAAGCAGGCGGAAGAAAATGCACCATGTATTGTATTCATTGATGAAATTGATTCGATTGGTAAAAGTCGTGACTCACGATACGGTGGTGGAAATGACGAGCGTGAACAGACACTTAATGCATTACTTGCAGAGATGGATGGTTTTGACTCATCAAAAGGTATTTTGATTTTAGCAGCAACAAACAGACCGGAAGTTTTAGATCCGGCACTTTTAAGACCAGGACGTTTCGACAGACGAGTTATAGTTGACACACCTGATTTTAAGGGCAGACTTGAAACATTAAAGGTACATTCAAAAGATGTTAAGTTAGATGAGACAGTTGATTTAGATGCTATTGCAAACATTACAAGTGGTGCAGTTGGATCTGATCTTGCAAATATGGTAAATGAAGCAGCAATCAATGCTGTTAAATGTGGCAGAAAAGCAATTTCACAGGATGACTTAATGGAAGCTGTTGAAGTTGTAATTGCCGGTCGAGAAAAGAAAGACAGAATCTTAAGTAAAGAAGAAAAGAAGATTGTGTCATATCATGAAGTTGGACATGCACTGGTTGCAGCGATACAAAAACATGCAGAACCTGTACAGAAGATTACAATTGTTCCAAGAACAATGGGTTCATTAGGCTATGTTATACAGGCACCTGAAAAGGAAAAATACTTAATGTCAAAAGATGAATTAAGTGCAGAACTTGTAACATTGCTTGCAGGTAGAGCTTCAGAAGAAATCGTGTTTGATTCAGTAACAACAGGAGCATCAAATGATATGGAGAAGGCAACTAAGATTGCCCGTTCAATGATTGCTCAGTATGGTATGTCAGAAAAATTTGGCTTAATGAGTCTTGAACAGATTAGTGACCCATATTTAGGTGGTCATTCTCAGTTAAACTGTAGCGATAAGACTGCAACAGAAATTGAAGAAGAAGTTAAGATTCTTCTAAAACAGAAATACGAAGAAGCAAAGAAACTTCTTCAGGAAAACAGAGATAAGCTTGATAAAATAGCCAAGTTCCTTTATGAAAAGGAAACAATTACCGGAGAAGAATTTATGAAGATTCTCGAAACTCCAACACCAGTGGTAGAAGATACTTTGAAAACTTCCGAAGAGGAAACCGATAAGATATAATATTGCCATGTGAATTACTATGAACGGCAGCTGTACGAAAGAGACGTTTCTCATTGTGAAACGTCTCTTTTTGTGTTATACTACAAAACAGTGAAATTATAATCTTTTCAGTAATATGATATTGAAAAAAGGAGGAAGAACGTTGTCAGGTATTGACTGCAGACAGGCAGAAACACTGGTTGCCAGATATATCAAGCATACATTGTCCACAGACGAACTGGAAGAATTTCTGGATCATATAGAGCATTGTTCTTCCTGTTATGATGAGTTGGAGACATATTTTATCGTTCATGAGGCAATTCAGCAGCTGGATGAGAAGGAAGATGGTACGGTCCTTGATTTTCGGGAACTTCTGGAACAGGATATCCGTCGATCACGCAGATATATCCGCCAGAAAAGATGGCTGCATTTTTTGTCTGTGATTTTTTTTATGGCAGTAGTGATCGCGGCTGCATCATTTGTTGTATTTCTTGTGATGGAAGTAACGCACTTTTTATAACATGATACAGGAGGATATTATTTTGAGTGAAAAGATATTATTGATAGACGGACACAGTATTCTGAACCGCGCTTTTTATGGACTTCCGGATCTGACCAATGCAGAGGGAAAACATACAGGTGCGGTTTATGGCTTTTTAAATATCCTTTTTCGTATCCTGGAGGAGGAGAAACCGCAGTATCTGACAGTTGCTTTTGATCTTCATGAGCGTACCTTCCGCCATAAGATGTACGAAGCATATAAGGGAACACGTAAACCAATGCCGGAGGAACTTAGAGAGCAGGTTCCGTTGATGAAGGAAATGCTTACGGCAATGGGAATAAAAATTGTTTCAAAAGCAGGATATGAGGCAGATGATCTTTTGGGAACTCTGGCTGTCAGAAGTGAAAAAGAAGGAATGGATGTTACAATCCTGTCAGGTGATAGAGATCTTCTTCAGCTGGCAACAGAAAAAGTTATGATTCGTCTGCCAAAAACCTCAAGAGGAAAGACAACTATCGAAAATTTTCATGCAGCAGAAGTCCTTGAAAAATATCAGGTAACACCGCCACAGATTATAGAATTAAAGGCTTTGATGGGAGATTCGGCAGATAATATTCCGGGAATTCCAGGCGTTGGTGAAAAGACGGCAACCAAAATGATCGTTGAGTTTGGAACAATTGAAAATGCCTATGTACATCTGGAAGAAATAAAACCAAATAAAGCCCGGGAATCGTTGAGAGAGCATTATGATCTTGCAGAACTTAGCAAGGCACTTGCTACGATTAATACAGAAAGTCCGCTGGAATATGTATATGAAGAGGCGAGACTTGGGAATCTTTATACTCCGGAAGCGTATCAGCTCTGTAAACAGCTGGAATTTAAAAATCTTCTTGGAAGATTTGATACTTCAGCTGTACCGGAGAACACGATTGAGCAGAATTTTTTTACCTGCAGTGATCTTGGAGGCGCAGAAGCACTGTTTAAGAAAGCTGCTGAGAAAAATTATATCGGTGTGGCATTGCTTTCTGATAAAGAAGGCGTATATGGCCTTGGAATAGCTCTTACCAAAGGAGAAATTTATTATGTTCCGGTTGAGCCAGCAGACCGCCGACAAGAATCGTCAGCAGATTCGCCCAAATGTTGCTCATGCTGCCGCCCCCTTCTTTTTCGACTTATTCGACAGTGCATTGACCAGAATCAGCAGCAGACCCAGCGTGATGAAGCCGCCGGGAACCTGCGTCATGATGCCCATCGGCTGATAGCTGGCGGGCATCACCTGCAGACCAAAGAACGTGCCGTTGCCCAGCAGCTCACGAATGACGGACAGCAGCGTGATGGCGAAGGTGAAGCCCAGCCCCATGCCCAGGCCGTCCGCAATGCTCAGCACTGGCGGATTCTTAGACGCGAAGGACTCCGCACGGGCAAAGATGATGCAGTTGACAACAATCAGCGGGATAAACATGCCCAGCGCCTGCGACAAATCCGGCAGGAATGCCTTAAGCAGCATGTCAATCATCGTCACGAAGGACGCGATGATGATGATGTACGCCGGAATGCGCACGCTGTCCGGGATGATGTTGCGCAGCAGGCTGATGAACAGATTCGAGAAAATCAGCACAGCCGTAACCGCCAGACCCATGCCGATGCCGTTCATGCCGGACGTGGTGATGGCCAGCGTCGGGCACATGCCCAACATCAGCACAAACGTCGGATTCTCCCAAATCAGGCCGTTCAGCAGGACACTCATGAAGGTTTTCTTCTGATTAGCCATGCTTTTTCACCTCCCCAAACGGATGCGGCGCGGTAAAGCGGTCAATCAGGGGCGTGCAGACGTTCATGAACAGAATCGCGAAGGAGCAGCCTTCGGGGTAGTTCGCGTAGGCACGGATGATGAACAGCAGCAGACCGCAGCCAATGCCCATGATCACGCGGCCGGGCACCGTCACCGGGCTGGTCGCATAGTCAGTCGCCATGAAGAACGCGCCGAGCATCAAGCCGCCCGCAAATACCTGATAAATCGCCATTTCAGCGCCATCCTTAATCAGGTAGCAGACGAACACGGTCGCGATGAAGGACACCGGGATGCGCCAGTCAGCAATCTTGCGGACGCACAGGTAAATGCCGCCGACGAGAATCGCCAGCTTGCAGGTTTCGCCCAGCACACCGCCGCAGTTGCCCAGCAGCAGATCCATAAAGTTCACGCCGGAAACGCCCTTGCTCAGCAAGCCGAGGGGCGTTGCGGAGGTCGTCGCATCCACGACGAAGTTGGACTGCGGATAGCTGCTCATCAGCGCAGACCAGCTGACGAACAGAATCGCGCGCGCGGTCAGCGCCGGGTTCATGAAGTTGCTGCCGATGCCGCCGAACATTTGCTTGACGAGGACGATGGCAATCACGCCACCGACCACCGCCAGCCACCACGGCGCGTTCGCCGGGAGGTTGTACGCCAGCAGCAGACCCGTCACGACGGCGCTCCAGTCGCCAATCGTCACCGTCCGCTTCGTCAGCTTTTCCCACACAAATTCAGATAGAACACAGGTTGCCACGGACACGCAGATGAGCATCAGCGCGCTCCAGCCGAAGATGATAACGCCCGCAATGCCAGCCGGCAGCAGCGCCAGACAAACCTCCTGCATGATGCGCTGCGTGCTGCTATGGTCGCGCAGGTGGGGCGAGGAGGTCATCACAAGATTATTCTGCATGGTGTTATGCCTCCTTCTTGGACTGCTCTTCAGCAGCCTTCTTTGCAGCTTCTGCCGCGGCTTTCTTCGCGGCTTCCGCCTTCTTGCGGGTCGTAATCACCTTTTTGCCCTGACGGCAGGACTGCGTAAGCAGGCGCTTGGCGGGGCAGACGAAGGTGCACGCACCGCATTCGATACAGTTCATGATGCCGTACTTTTCGGCTTCGTCATAGCGGTCGGCGCGGACGCAGCGGTCAAGCAGCGTCGGCATCAGCTGCATCGGGCAGGCGCGCAGGCAGCGGCCGCAGTTGATGCAGGCGGATTCCACCGGGTCAACGGCTTCTTCGCCCAACACAAGCACGCCGGAGGTGCCCTTCGTGACCGGGATATCCGTGCGGGTAATCGCCATACCCATCATCGGGCCGCCGCTGATGAGCATCCGTGCGCCGGACTGCATTCCGCCACAGGCCTCCAGCAGCGTGTCAATCGGCGTACCGACGCTAACGAGGAAGTTGCCGGGGTTGTTGACCAGCCCGCCAACGGTCGTCACGCGCTGCACGAGCGGGCGACCCTCGCGAATCGCCTGCTGAATGGCATACACTGTGCCGACGTTGCTGACCACGCAGCCGACATCCAGCGGCAGACCGCCGGTCGGCACCTTGCGGCGCGTCAGGGCGTACACCAGCTGCTTTTCACCGCCCTGCGGATAGCGGACGGGCAAATCATGAATCGTGATGCCTTCGACATTCTTCGCCGCGGCACGGAGCGCTTCCACCGCGTCCATTTTGTTGTTCTCCACGCCGACGTGCGCTTCCTTGACATCCAGCGCGAGCATCATCAGGTGGATGCCGTCGATGATTTCCGCGGGTTTTTCCAGCATCAGGCGATGGTCAGCTGTCAGGTACGGTTCACACTCCGCGCCGTTAATGACAAGCTTCTCAATCGTCTTGCCCTTCGGGGGCGTAATCTTGACCTGCGTGGGAAACGTCGCGCCGCCCATGCCGACGATGCCGGCTTCGCGGACGATGGTCTGCAATTCCTGCGCGGTCAGCGTTTCCGGATGCTCCGCCGGATGCAGTTCCACCCAGTTGTTCTGGAAGTCATTCTCGATGACGACGGCGGACACCGTCGAACCATTTGCCAGTTCGACCGGCTCAATGCCGACGACCTTGCCGGAGACGGATGAATGCACCGGTGCGGACACAAAGCCGCCCGCTTCGCCAATCTTCTGACCCGCCAGCACCAAATCACCCTTCTGCACGATGGGCTTGCAGGGCGCACCGATATGCTGCGAGAGCGGAATCACCACGCGCGCAGGCGCGGGCAGCTCACGAATGGCGTTGCCGCTGTTGACGGCTTTGCCGTTTACGCCCTCATGCGGATGCGTTCCGCCGGGAAACATGTGTTTGACAAACACAGAGAAAACCCCTTTCCAAATCCTTTTGCATCCCCTGCCGTGACAGCAGAAAACACATATTCAGACGGAATCCGTCTGAACAGGACACAATCACACGAAATCTATTATATCATATAACAAGGCATTTGGTACAGCGAAAAGTTTGACAAATGTCAGCCAAAGTTTTTTAGTCAATTTCACCATTAGCCATGACTAATATCTTCTTCCGGCAGATTTCCCGCCACATAGAGCATGTGTGCTGCGTGACTCATGGCACTGCCCTCGCTGCCGTCCGCGCCGCCGAGCATCCGCGCGACTTCGCTGATGCGTTCCTTGGGTGAAAGCAGGCGAACACTCGTATTCGTCCGCTCCCCTTCCACACGCTTCTCCACAAGAAACTGGTGTGCCGCCATCGCTGCAATCTGCGGCAGGTGCGTCACGCAGATAACCTGCCGCTTGCGCGCGATCAGCGCCATCTTCTCCGCGACGACCTGCGCCATCCGTCCGCTGATGCCCGTGTCAATTTCGTCGAACACCATCGTGCCGACGCCGCCTTTTTCAGCTTCGAGGCTCTTAATCGCCAGCATCAGGCGCGACAATTCGCCGCCAGACGCGATTTTTGACAGCGGTTTCAGCGGTTCGCCGGGGTTCGGGGAAATCATAAACTCAATCACGTCGTCGCCGACCGACTGCGGCATGAAAATCTTCCCTTCCGGGCGAATCGCGAACGACACTTGGAAGATGGTGTTGCCCATGCCGAGGTCTTTCAGCTGCGCCATCATGTTCTTCTCAAACTCATTCGCCAGCCCGTGCCGCGCCTCCGTCAGCTGACGCGCGAGCTGCCGATACTGCGCCAGCAAGCGCTTGTGTTCCGCGCCGGTTTTGGCAACCTGCTCATCCAGCGAGACGTAATTGTCGTATTCCTCCTGCATCTTCTTCTGCTGCGAAAGGACTTCCGCCACCGTTTCGCCGTACTTGCGTTCCATGCGCCGAATCAAATCCAGCCGTGTCTCAACTTTCTCCGCCCGAACGGGGTCGAACTCCCCTTTTTCGGTCAAATCCGCCAGTTCGTAGCCGATTTCCTCCAGCTCATAGTACGCTGAATCGCACCGCTGCGCCAGACTGACGTAGTTTTCGCCGAACGCCGCCAGCGACCGAAGCGCATCCGCCGCTTCCTTCACGCGCGAAAGTACCGTCTCGCTGTCATCGTTCGCTGAAATCGCCCGATGCGCCGCCGCAACCGCTGTCGCAATCTTCTCCGAATGCCGGAATCGCTCTTTTTCCGCTGCCAGCGTTTCTTCCTCGCCCAGCTTCAGCCGTGCTTTTTCCAATTCCTCCAGCGACTTTTTCAGCGATTCCATGCGGTACTGCTTCTTCTCATTCTCCTTGACCAAGCGCGCGTACTGCCGATGGTTGGTGATGAACGCCTGATACGCCGCGTCCACGCGGCTGAGCAGCGCCTGATAATCGTCGCCGCCCGCAGCATCCAGAAACAGTAGGTGATACTGCGAGTTCATCAGGAACTGCGCCTCGTGCTGCCCATGCACGTCCATCAGCAGTACGGCGATGTCTTTGAGCGCGGACAGCGGCATCACCACCCCGCAGACGCGGCAGAGGTTGCGCCCGGAGCGTGTGATTTCGCGGTAGAGCGTTACCGTGCCGTCAAAATCATCAAGTGCCTGCGCTTGCGCCCATTTTGCGACTTCCTCATTGCCGCTGGCATCGAACACCGCTTCGACCCACGCCTTGTCTGTTCCCGTGCGGATGAGTTCCCGCGCGGCGCGTCCGCCCAGCACCAGATTGACCGCGTCCACGACGATGGATTTGCCCGCGCCGGTTTCGCCGGTCATAACGTGCAGCCCTTCGCCGAATTCCAGACTCAGTTCCTCAATCAGCGCGATATTCCGCATTCGCATGGATAGAATCATGATGGATACTCCTTTTCCGTGCCGGGGATAACCATTGCCGTTATTTCATCATTTCCCGGATGCGGCTGGTGACGGTGATCGTCTCCTCGTTCGAGCGGATAATCAGCAGCACCGTGTTGTCGCCTGCCAGCGTCCCCAGCACCTCCGGCCAGTGCATACTGTCCAGTGCTTCCGCCGCGACGTTCGCCGAACCCGACAAGGTTTTCACCACAATCAGGTTGTTCGCCGATGAGACAGACAGCAGCGATTCCGCCAGCATCCGAATGAAACGGTCGGTCAGATTGTTGTCCGCCTGATCGCCCGTTGCGTATTTGTACTTGCCGGAGGGGGTCAGCACTTTCAGCAGCCGCAATTCCTTAATGTCGCGGGATACGGTCGCCTGCGTCACGCGGATGCCCCGCGCATTCAGGGCGCTGGCGAGTTCCTCCTGCGTTTCAATTTCCTGTTTTTCGATGATATCGAGGATTGCCACTTGTCGAACGGTTTTCATATTTCCGCAGCACCTGCCTTTACATTTTGTGTTATCGGGTCCATTCCGTCAGCTTTTCGCGGACAAGGTTGAAGAACGGCTGGTCACTCGTGCGGATGAGCTGCAGCGTTCGATCGGCACGACTGATTTCGACCACCGCACCGTCATCCAGCTGCGCGTACGTCTGCCCATCGACTTGCAGGCAGGCGCTCTGCGGCGCATCCGACCCCAACAGAAGGCGAATCTGTGCGCTGCCCTGCACAACGGTCGGACGATGCTGCAAACTGTGGGCACAAATCGGCGTGAGCACCATGCAATCCACTTTCGGGGAAATAATCGGACCGCCAGCGGAGAGCGAATAGCCGGTTGACCCCGTCGGCGTGGCGACAACAAGCCCATCGGCAATGTAATGCCCGGCGAGTGCGCCATCCACCAGCGCCGTAACCGTAATCAGCCGCGCATAGCCGCCGCGGCTCATCACCACGTCGTTGATGGCGTACCAGCTTTGCCCATTCATCTGCACAGACAGCACTGCGCGGCGCTCTGTCTCGTAGTCGCCGCGGATGACCTTGTCCAACAGCTTCGGCAGGGCGTCTGCCTCACCTTCCGCCAAAAATCCGACGCGCCCCAGGTTCACGCCGAGCAGCGCCGCATCCCACGAAAGCGCATACTGTGCGCCGCGAAGCAGCGTGCCGTCGCCGCCCAGTGACAGAATCACGTCCGCCCGCGCATCCGGCGCATTCAGCGAAGTCACGCTGCCCGACGCAAACGCTGCCAGCACCTCATCTTCCACCAGCACCTGCGCGCCGCAGGACGCAAGCTGTGCCACTACATGATGCGCCGCTGCCATTGCATCCGGCCGATGACCATGAATGACGATGCCAAGTCGCACGCCGTTCCCTCCATCCTGATTCAGTCTGCCGTTTTTTTCACAAACAGCACCCGAAGTATCCCCATTATAACACAAGATGAATATTCATGCAAGCATATACAGAAATTTTGATACCATTTCCAAATGAGAATGCGCACGCAGATGGCGCAGGTGAATGAAGGAAATCGTATTACTTGTGTGAAGAACCCTTTAGCTCCTGATGCGCCTTTTTCACCAGCTCGTGGATGATTTCCGGCGTCACCGGCTCAGTCTCCTGCGTCCGGACGGTGATTTTGCCCAAGAACTCAATGTTGCCCTCCGGCCCCTTAATCGGCGAATAATCAAGCTGCTGCACCTGCCAGCCGATGCTCGGCGCGAATTCCACAATCTCCCGCAGCACGTCCTCGTGCACCTTCGGGTCGTGGATGACGCCTTTCTTGCCAATGCGGTCGCGTCCCGCCTCGAACTGCGGCTTAATCAGCGTATAGAACACGCCCTCCTCGCCCATCAGCTGCGCCGCAACGGGCAAAATCAGGCGAATGCTGATGAAGGACACGTCCATCACCGTAACGGTCGGGTGCAGCGGCAGCATGTCCGGCGTCAGCAAACGCGCATTCGTCCGCTCATAGAGCGTTACGCGCGGGTCGTTGCGCAGCTTCCACGAGAACTGCCCGTAGCCCACGTCAATCGCATAGACATGCGCCGCGCCGTTTTGGAGGCAGACGTCCGTGAAGCCGCCGGTCGCCGCGCCGATGTCCATGCACACCTTGCCGCGCAGATCCGCCTGAAAGGACGTAATTGCCTTTTCCAGCTTCAATCCGCCGCGGCTGGCATAGGGGTTCGACTTGCCGCGGATTTCCAGCTCGTCCTCCGGCTTAATCAGCTCCGACGCCTTGTCGATGCGGCGCGTGCCGACGTACACCTCGCCCGCCATGATGCTGACCTGCGCCTTCGTGCGGCTTTCGCAAAGCCCGCGTTCCACCAGCGCCACATCAGCCCGTTGCTTTTCGCTCATTGATGCTTTTCTCCATTCTTCAGCGCGATGACGATGCGCTGGGTCATCAGTTCCGGCGTCAATCCCAAGTATTTCAGCAGCTGATCACGCCGCCCATGCTGCACGAAGGTATCCGGGATGCCGAAGGACAGCATCGGCGCGGGCAGCCCTTCGCCGGACAGGAACGCGCAGACCACGCTGCCAAAGCCGCCCGTCAGCACATGCTCCTCCATCGTGACGATTGGGCGATTCGCCAGCTGACGCAGCATTTTCTCGTCCATCGGCTTCACACTCCGGCAGTTCACCAGCGATGCGTGAATGCCGCGCTTTTCCAGCAGGTCGCGAACTTCCATCGCTTCTGCCACCATCGAGCCGACAGCCAGCAGCGCCACATCCCCGCCCTGCTCCATCATCTCCCATTCACCGATGCGGAACGGCTTGTCCTGCGCCGGGTAGCGCGGCGACAAATCGACGGATTCACGCCCATAGCGGATGGCGCAGGGGGATTCGTTCTCCTGCGTCCAGCGCATCATGGTGCGCAGCTCATTCAGGTCGCGCGGCGCCAGAATCACCATGTTCGGCACGGGCAGCATTGACGCTAAATCCCACACGCCGTGGTGCGTCGCGCCATCCTCGCCGACCAGCCCCGCGCGGTCAAGCAGCAGCGTCACGTTCAGTTTCGGCATACAAACGTCATGTATCATCTGGTCAAACGACCGTTGGAAGAACGACGCGTAGACCGCGAAGTACGGCTTCATGCCGCCCGCCGCCAGCCCAGCTGCCATCGTGACGGCATGTTCCTCCGCAATGCCGACGTCCATCATGCGGCGCGGAAAACGCTCCGCAAAGTACGACAAGCCCGTACCCGACGGCATAGCGGCGGTAATCGCAACAATTTTTTCATCCGTTTTCGCCATTTCGGACAGCGTTTCCGCCATTACTTGCCCATAGGACGGCAGCGTTCCCTTCTTGCGCGCCGTACCGGTTTCCACATAGAACGGCGGCGTGCCATGGAAGCGCTCCGGCTTGTCCTCCGCTGCGCTGTATCCATATCCTTTTTTTGTGAGCACATGCACAACAACCGGCTCATCCAACTGTTTGACGGCCTCCAATGTGTGCTCCAGTGCCTTGAGGTCATGCCCGTTAATCGGGCCGAAATAATGGAAGCCAAGGCTATTGAAGAATCCCTCTTGATTTTCGCGCACGAACATGGACTTGACGCTCTTTTTTGCCCACGATAAAAAGTGCTGAAGCGGTTTTCCGACTACGGGCAGGCAGGACAAGCCTTTGCGGATGACCCGCTTCGTGCTTGTCCACCCGCTGGAGACGCGCAGATCCGTCAGGTGCTGCGAAAGCGCCCCAACGTTCGGCGCAATCGACATTTCGTTGTCATTCAGGATGACAATCATACGCGTATGACTGTCACCCGCGTCGTTGAGCGCCTCATAGCACATGCCGCCGGTCATTGCGCCATCGCCCACCAGCGCCAGCACATGGTGATGCTGCCCCTGCAAATCGCGGGCGCGCGCCAGCCCCAGCGCTGCGGACAGCGCGGTAGAGGCATGACCCGTCTCGAACACATCATATTCGCTTTCGGAGCGCTTCGGAAAGCCGGACATGCCGCCGAAGGAGCGCAGGGTACAGAACGTGCGGTAGCGCCCCGTCAGCAGCTTATGGACATAACTTTGATGCCCCACATCGAAGACAATTTTGTCCTCCGGCATGTTGAACACGCGGTGAATCGCCATCGTTAATTCTACCACGCCCAGATTGCTCGCCAAATGCCCGCCGCGCTTGGAAATGGTCGTGACCAGTTCTGTGCGAATCTGTGCGGCGAGATCGTTCATCTCCGCATAGGACAAACCTTTAATGTCCTGCGGCGACTTGATATCCTCCAATCGCAAGCATTTTCCCTCCTTCATGGATTTTGCATTTGTGTTGATTGATGCTATTTTTCAGATAAGAATGCGCAAGCAGATGGCGCAGGTAAATGCAGGAAATAGTATTAGAATTTGCTGCCCTTGCTCCCCTTTGCGCCCTTCGTGCCGCCGAGCGAAACGCCCTTCAAAATGTCGGAGGAATAAGCATAATTGCGCATGTTGCGGTCTTCGTTCGCCTTGCGCGCGCAGTCCACCATGCGGTCAATCAGCCGCGAATACTTCACGCCCTTGTTCTCCCACAGGTAGAATGCCAGCGAGCCGGGAATCGTGTTGATTTCGGTGATGTATACCTGCTCGGACGCGCGGTCAAACATGTAGTCGATGCGCACAACGCCCTTACAGTCCAGCATCCGGAAAATATCGCAGGACATTGCCTGAATCTTATCGCGCAGGCTATCCTCAATCGGCGCAGGCAGCACGCGGTGCAGGCTCGCCATGCCCTTCGAGCCGCCATTGGCAAGATACTTCTCCTTGAAATCGAGGAACTGCTGACCCGACAGCGGCATCTCAATCGGGCTGGCTTCCACGTCGCCATCGTAGCCCAGTACGGAGCAGTTCAGCTCAATCGGGTGATCCAGCCCCTTCTCAACCAGCACGCGGCGGTCATACTCAAACGCCAGTTCAAGGCTGTCCATCAGCCCTTCGCGGTCATCCGCACGGCTGACACCGATAGACGAGCCGAGGTTCGCGGGCTTGACGAACACAGGATAGCCCAGTTCCTTCTCCACCTTGTCCAGCACGGCGTTTTTGTCCTGCTGATACATGGCGCGCGTGAACCAGCAATCCGGCAGACACGGCAGCGTCCCCGCGCCGCGGAAGAACTGCTTCATCATGATTTTGTCCATGCCGATGGCGCTGCCTGCCACGCCCGTGGACGTGTACGGCAGATTCGCCAGTTCCAGCATTCCCTGCAGCGTGCCGTCCTCGCCGTTCAGCCCATGCATGACGATAACGCAAACTTCCAGCCGCGCTACCATGACCTGCGTTGGATGAGAGAACAGCCCCTTGCCGGGACGGTTCGCCAGCAGCGCGCCCGAACCCGCCGTCACATCCAGCGCAACGGCTTCGATGCCCGCTTTGTTCGGGTCAAAGGGCGTGTACGTCTCGATGCGGCGGAGCGCATTTCCCGTATACCAGACGCCGTTTTCGCCGATATACACCGGGATGACGTCGTACTTCTCGCTGTCCACATGGTTCATCAGCTGCACCGCGCTGATAATGGATACCTCGCGCTCACAGCTGCGGGAACCGAAAATCACACCAAGCTGAACCTTTGCCATAACAAAAATCTCCTTGCCTTTACGGAATCTCTGATTGATTCGTCAGAGCTTCCTTACGTTTCAGAATAGTGATCCGGAAGATCGTTTTCAAACATTGCAATGTCGCCGGGACGCCCAATCTGCCGCAGGAGCACCGTCGCTTCGTCGAGGCTGGCGACGACGTGCAGATTTCCCTGCGGGAAGCCCGCCGCGAGCAGCCCTTCGGCAATCGGCTGCGTGTGTTTCTTGCCCACGAGAATGGCGATATCCGCGTTGCCGCAGATTTTCCGCCCAAATTCGCGGTTGAACGCCGCTTCCTGTCCGCCCAATTCGACCATACCGGGGGTAATGATGATGCGCCGCGCTTGGAACGCCCCCAGTACCTTCACTGCCGCTTCCGCGCCCTTCGGGTTGGAATTGAACGCATCGTCAATGATGGTGATGCCTGGCGACGGAATCAGCTGCAAACGGTGCTCCACCGGCTGCAGTTTGCTGATGCCGCGCGCCACCTGCCGCATGGTCAGCCCCAGATGGAGCGCCACCGTCGCGGCAAGCAAGATGTTCTGGATGTTGTGTTCCCCCAGCAGGCGCGTTTCGCACGCAATTTCCTCCGCCGACGTATGCAGGACGAATCGGCTGCCCATCGAGGACACCGTCACATCCGTTGCCCACACGTCCGCGTCCGGGCTGTAATGCAGGCAGCAGAGGCGCTTTTCTTTCTCCGTGCGGTCATAGAGTTCACGGCAGATTGCACCGTCATCCGGGAAAAAGCAGCAGCCATCCGCCGGAACAGCGTCCATCAATTCATATTTCGTATTTTTGATGCGCTCCAAGGTGTGGAAGGTGTCCAAATGCTGCGGACCGACGCTCGTCAGCACGCCGTAACGCGGATGCACCAGTCGACACAGTTCCTTGATATCCCCGACGTGCCGTGCGCCCATTTCCGCCACAAACACCTGCGTCGCAGGCGTCAGGCGCTCACGGATGATCTTCGTCACGCCCATCGGCGTATTGAAGCTGCTCGGCGTAATCAGTGTCTGATACTTCTCCTGCAGAATCGTGCCGAGAATGAACTTGACGCTCGTCTTGCCGTAGCTGCCGGTAATGCCGATTTTGATGATGTCCGGGCGCGCCGCCAGCTTCTTCTGCGCGTCGCGGAAATACATTTCGCTCACAAGCTTTTCAATCGGCCACGCCAGCAATCCGCCCAGCGCCACCCAGAGCGGCAGCAGCAGCGGCAGCAGTCCGCAGAAGTACACCTTCGTCAGCAGCGCAATCGGCGTGCAGAGCAGCGTATAGACAACGCCCATGACAATGTACGTCCGCTTGACGCGCATCGTGACGACAAACGGCTTTTTCGCCTTCTTCTGCTGGAAAATCGACCGGCACCACCAGCCGCCCGCGACCGCCAGCGCCGCATTCACCAGCGCCAGCAGAATTTTGCCGACGCTCATGTCCAGCATCCGGTCAACGCTCCGGTACGCCAAATACAGCAGCGTCAAGTACGCCGCCAGCGTGACGCCGGGCAGCAGCGCGCGCTTCCAATTGCGCCGCAGCGTCCGGAAATAGCCGGGAAATTGGTAGCTTTCCAGCTGGAAATCATGCATCAGGCTCCGTTGTGCCAGCAGCATCGCCAAGGCGGTTGCCAGCGCCGGAAGCCATTTCAGAAAGTTAATCACCTGATTCACTCCTGCCCCATCCAAATCAGTTTAGCAGAAACTGACGCACAATCGTCTGAAAGCGCGTCGCCTGCTCCAGATATGCGAAATGCGTGCCGCCTTCCAGCACCACCAGACCGCTGTCGGCAATTTCCTTTTCCATCTGCTGCCCCATCCACAGCGGCGTTTCCGTGTCGCGGTCGCCCCAAATCAGCAGCGTCGGGTTCTTGATATGCGAAAGCAGTGCGCTCTGGTCATAACCCACGACCTTGACGAACGTCTTGCGCATTTCCGGCGACAGGGCGGCGTAATCCCGCGAGCCGTACTTCTGCACGAGATTTTCCTGCCACTTGTCCGGCAGACTGCCGAAGAGGTGCGTCTTTTTCGCTACACCGACGAGCTTTTTCAGCCGCTGATACCGCTGCGACTTCTTGCTCTTTTCGCTGGATAGCTTCGGCCGGATGCCCGCCGCGCCTGTCAGAATCAGCTTTTCAAAACGTTCCGGATGGTCGGCGGCGAGCTCAATCGCCACGCGTCCGCCGAAGGAATGCGCAATCACGCTGCACGGTAGAAAGTCCAGCTTCATCAGCAGTTCCAGCAGATTCGCGGCGAAATCTGGCACACCCCACGGCTGCGGCGGAAATCCGCTTTCGCCATGCGCCGGAAAATCCACCCGAAGCACGGTCATGTCCGGCGTGAGCGCATCGCTAATCCCCGCCATCAGCTTTTCCGAGCAGCCCCAGCCATGCAGCAGCACCACTTTTCTTTCGCCGTGGCCGCCGATTTCATAATGGACGCGGACGCCCTGAAGCGTCATTTCCACAAAACGCATCTCCTTTTCAGCCGTCGATTCGCCAGATGTATCGGCACTTGACGGCGCTGATTTCCCAGCGGTCGCGAATCTCCTGCGGCACAGCCACGGTTCTTTCCAGCGTGCAGCCCAGCCCCAGGCACGTCTTGCGGCTCGCCCAGTTATCCGGGTCAGTCGTGATGACGACGCTGCTTTTGCCATGCAGGGCAATCAGCGGGCGCAAGAGCGCACAGGCGCGGCGCGCGTAGTGATTGCCGCGATACGGCGGGTCAACATGATAGCCAATATGCCCGAAATAGTACACACAGGGGCTTTCCCCCATCCGCAGGGAGATGCGTCCAACTTCCCGGTGCGTCCCGTGCGGCACAATCATATAGTCATACACGCGGCCGAATCCCATTTCTTTTTCCGGCGGATAGAGCCGCAAGGGCAGCAAGTCAATCACGCCATCGGAAAACTCAGCACGCACTCTGCGAAACAGCATCCTTACACATCCTGTATCTGCACCTGCGGAAGCAGGGCAGCAAAATCATCGGGGCGAATCAGCTGCGTCCCCTCGGTCATTACCGACGCACAGCCCGCCGCCGCGCCATACGCCAGCGCACGGCGAACGTCCCCTGTTTTCTCCAAGCCAGCCATCACACCGCCGACCATTGCGTCGCCCGCGCCAACGGTGGACTGCACCCGCACCGGAATCGCTGGGGCAACCATGGCGCCGCGTTCCGACACCCACAACGCACCCTCGCTGCCGAGGCTCACGAGCACATTCTGCGCGCCCATCTCAAGCAGTTCCAGCGCTGCCTGATGCACATCCGCCATCGTCGGCAGCGGACGGTTCATGGCGGCTTGCAGTTCACTTCGGTTCGGCTTGACGAGGAACGGACGCGCCGCCAGCCCCGCCATCAACGCCGCGCCGCTCACATCCAGCACAAACAGGCGCTCCGGCAGGGAGAGCATCAGGTCGCGGTAATACTCCGGCGGACATTCCGGCGGCAGCGACCCCGTCAGGACGACATACTGCCCCGCAACTGTCTTTTCCGCCAGCAAGTCCGAAAACGCCCGCTGATTCTCCGCATTGACCGGCGCGCCGGGTTCGTTCAGCTCCGTCACGCCCGTGCCGTCCTGCGGGACAATCTTCATGTTCGTGCGCACGTCGCCGTCCACGGGCAGGAAAACATGCGTCACCTGCTCGCCGTCCAGCTTGCGGCGAACCGCGTCAATGCCGTTTTTGCCCGCACAGCCGAGGACGCAGGACGCAATACCCAGCCGGCGCGCAGTAATGGCGACGTTGATGCCCTTGCCGCCCACATCCTGCCGCGCGGACAGGACACGGTTCACATCGCCCGCCGTGAAGGAACGGAGCGACACCGTGCGGTCAAACGAGGGATTCAGGCACACACAAGCCAGCATGGGCAAACCTCCCCATCATCAGCAGTCCATCCCATTATATCATGATTCCCCGCATGATGCAACCTGACGCGGAAAGAAAAAGGCTGCCCCGTATTCGCTCGGAGCAGCCAAATGGACTCATTCCTTAATGCTGTAGGCATTCAGCGCGTTCTGCATCGTGATCTGTGCGAACGCTTCCAGCGGAATTTCGCGCAGCGCGGCAATTTTCTCCGCCACATAGCGCACGTTCGTCGGCTCATTTCGGCGGCCGCGGACGGGTTCGGGCGAAAGGTACGGGCTGTCCGTCTCAATCAGGATGCGGTCAAGCGGCACATTCACCGCGGCTTCCTGCAATTTCGGCGCTTTCTTGAAGGTCACAGGCCCCGCAAAACTGATGAAGTACCCCAGTTTCAGGTACTCCTTCGCAATCTCCCAGCTGCCGGAAAAGCAGTGGATGATGCCGCCGGTCAAATGCTTCTTGTGGCGCTTCATGATGTCCAGCATGTCCTGATGCGCATCGCGGATGTGGTACGCCACGGGCAGCGACAATTCCCACGCCAACTCCATCTGCGCCTCGCAGACCGTCATCTGCGTTTCGCGCGGTGACAGGTCATAGTAGTAATCCAGCCCGATTTCGCCAATGGCGACGACTTTCTCTTCCTTCGACCAGTCCGCCAAGCGCTGCAAATCATCCTTCACGAAGCCCTTCGCCTCGTGCGGATGGATGCCGATGGCGGCATAGCAGCCCGGATGTGCCGCTGCGAAATCCGCGCTGTGCCGGGAGGTCGCCATGTCCGAGCCAATCACGGCGTACCGGGTGACACCTGCTTCCGTCATGCGGGTCAGGACATCCTCCCGGTCGTCGTCGAATTTCGGCTCATCGACGTGGCAATGAGAGTCAAACAGCGCCATCATCCGATGATTGCACCGTCCTCCACGCCCTCGCCGACGCTCATCAGGCGCAGATTGTCCTCGTCATCGACAGCGGAGAGAATCATGCCCTGACTTTCGATGCCCGCAATCTTACGCGGCGCGAGATTCACGACCGCTACGACCTGCTTGCCGACGAGTTCTTCGGGCTTGTAGTACTTCGCGATACCGGAGAGAATCGTGCGTTCGCCGTCCTTGCCGAAGGAGAGGCGGAATTGCAGGAGTTTGTTGCTCTTCTCCACCTTCTCGCAGGACAGCACGCGCGCCACCTGCATCTTGCACTTGCAGAAATCATCGAAAGCGATTTCCGCCGGGAAATCAGGCGTTTCGTGCTTCTTCTCCGCCTTCTTTTCAGGCTTGGCGGCAGGCTTCTTTTCTTCCTTCTTCGGCTCTTCGGCGGGTGCGTCGCGTTCGATTTCCTTCTGGATGTCCAGACGCGGGAACAGCGCCGCGCCCTTATGCACCGTCAGGCCTTCCGGCAGCACGGCAAACGGCTTGCAGACGGAATCCCACGTCTTGAGCGCGTCGTCGGTCACGCCCAGCTGCTCGAAAATGCGTTCCGGCGTGCGCGGCATAACGAAGCCAATCATCACGGCGACGCGGCGGACGCACTCTGCCAGCGTGTACAGCACCGTCTTCAGACGCGGCTGACCCTCTTCGCTGCGGCCCAGCACCCACGGTTGCGTCATGTCGATATACTTGTTGCAATCGCTGATGAGCTTCCATGTTTCCACCAACGCGTTGGAGAACTGGAAGGCGTTGACGTAGTTCTCCACCTTGCCGGAAAGCTGCTCCGCCTCGTCCCAGATGGGCTTGTCAACAGCTTCATCCACCGCGTCGATGGCGGGAATCGTGCCGCCAAAGTACTTCTCAATCATCGCGACCGTGCGGGAGACGAGGTTGCCAAGGTCATTCGCAAGGTCGGAATTGATGCGCGTCAGCATGGCTTTGAGCGTGAACTCGCCGTCCGAGCCGAAGGGCATTTCGCGCATGAGGAAATAGCGCACCGCGTCGGAGGAATAGCGGTTGCACAGCACGACCGGGTCAACGACGTTGCCGACGCTCTTGCCCATCTTCTTGCCATTGATGACCAGCCAGCCGTGGCCGAACACCTGCTTGGGCAGCGGCAGCCCCAGCGCGTGGAGCATAATCGGCCAGATAATGGTATGGAAACGGACAATTTCCTTGCCGACCAGATGGACATCAGCCGGCCAGTACTTCTGGAACAGCGCATCATTGTCCGTGCCGTAGCCCAGCGCGGAAATGTAATTGCTCAGCGCGTCAATCCAGACATACACCGTGTGCTTCTCGTCGAACGTGACCGGAATGCCCCACTTGATGGACGTGCGGCTGACGCACAGGTCTTCCAGCCCCGGACGGAGGAAGTTGTTCAGCATCTCGTTGGCGCGGCTGGCGGGCTGGATGAAGTCCGGATGCTCCTCGATGTACTGAATCAGCCATTCGGCGTACTTCTGCAGGCGGAAGAAGTAGGATTCTTCACGCGTCTTTTCCACCGGGCGACCGCAGTCCGGGCAGCAGCCGTCCTTGAGCTGCAATTCCGTCCAGAAGGATTCGCAGGGCGTGCAGTACCAGCCCTCGTATTCAGACTTGTAGATGTCGCCCTGATCGTACAGCTGCTTGAAAATCTTCTGCACGCACTTGACGTGGCGGTCATCGGTCGTGCGGATGAAGTCGCTGTAATCAATGTCCATCAGCTTCCATAGATCCTTGATGCCCGCGACAATCTTGTCCACATATTCCTTCGGCGTGACGCCCTGTTCCTTCGCCTTGCGCTCAATCTTCTGGCCATGCTCGTCCGTGCCGGTCAGGAAGTACACGTCATAGCCCGTCAGCTTCTTGAAGCGCGCCATCGAGTCCGCCGCCGTGGAGCAGTAGGCGTGACCGATGTGCAGGTTGCTGCTGGGGTAGTAAATGGGTGTAGTGATGTAAAACGGCTTCTTACACGATTCGCACATGAGTTCATTCCTCCAATTGCTGTTTGAGAGAAACGATAAAAAACCGCCCCTCCCGCATTTTTTGCCGAGGGGCGGAGAATTTTCCGCGTTGCCACCCTGATTTATCACTCATCCTGCGGATAACGGCGCGACCCGCCGCACCCTACTTCACCCCAAAGGCGTTCAGGCGCGTGATGCTCCGGAGCCATGTTCCCGCGGATGTCCCGGCTGCTTCTCACCTGCCGCAGCTCTCTTTGCGCATCCATCCACGGTACTCTTTCCATCATTGCAGAGGATATTATAGCGTCATTTGGGCATGGTTGTCAAGGGCAAATTTCAGCTGTGCTGCTGATACCAAGTGTAGTCGTATCCGTAATCGCCCTGCTGATTTCTGGCGGACAGCGTAAAGCGCACGACGGCGTTCTGCCGCAAGGTCATTTGCAGCGTGCATTCGCCGTTTTCCGTCGCAAGCACCGCCGTATCCGCCGCCGGCTGACCCGCCTGACGCAAAAGACGCAGCTGATTTGCCGTCAGCGAGCGCGGTTCACCCAAATCGTGCCATACCTTCAGCGGATTGCACGTCACTTCATCCACCGTCTCTGTCGTCAGCATCTGTTCGCCGCCCGCAGGCAGGGCAATCGTCACGGTCAGCTCGTCGCGGTCGGCGCGGCAGAGATTCCACAGCACGCCTTCATAGGAGCCGTCGTCCTTGCGGACAATCACGCTGTGTTCGTCGCGGTGCACCGGCGTTCCGTGCAGATGGGAGAAGAACGCGAAGCTCCACAGTGTCGGCTTGGCAATCTGCCCATTGGCAATCAAGCCGAATCCACCATGGAAGGGCATCGGCGGCACGCCCTGCTCCTCGAACACATCCCCGAACGTCCAGTAGGAATACGACGCCGCCACATCGCCCATCCGCGCCAGCACACCCGCCATGTACGCCGCATTCAGATTCGTGTCATGAATCGGGCAGAACGGGTTGTACGACGTGTTGAACTCGGTGATGTGCATCTCCATCCCGCGGTATTCCGGGAAGCTGTCGATAATGTCGCGCGTCTCCTGCATTTCAGCGAGGAGGCTGTCCACCGTGCGCATTGTATGATAAAGATAGCGCCCGCGGTGTTCCGGCGTTTCGCCCATGTAGGCGTGGCGCGACACGAAATCCAGCGGCAGCTGATTCTCCTTGCAGAATTGCAGGAAATTGCGCACCCAGTCCTGCGACGTCGCGCCGCCGCAGATCGCCGGGCCGCCGACGCGCATGTCCGGCAGCACTTCCTTAACTGCCTTCGCCGTCACCGCATACAGGTGATGATACTTTTCTTCATCCGCATTTTCCCAGAAGCCCGTCAGATTCGGCTCGTTCCACACTTCACACGGCCAAGTGGACACTTCGTCTTTCCCGTAGCGCTCCGCCAAATGTGCAAGCGTCGCCTGAACCATCGCCGTCCACTTTGCGTCGTCCTGCGGCGGCGTAACGTTGCCCTTCCAATAGAAGATGGTCTGCGTGCCGCTCGCCATTTTTTCCGGCATGAAGCCCAATTCAAGGAACGGCTTCAGGCCCTGTGCGCGGTAATCATCCATCACGCGGTCAAGGTAGGTGAAATTGTAGCCCTCGTGCCAATTTCCTTCCGCATCCTGATACGGCTGGTAAATCGCCATATCGTCGCTGAACAGCCCGTGACCGCGGATGTGTGTGAACGCGCATTCCGCCTGCGCCATCGCCAGCTGCTGCTGATACTCCCGCTGGAGCGCCAGCCCCATGCGACCTGTGCCGATGCAGAACGCTGTGTTGTTGTTGAACTTCGCCTGACTATCCGCCGCTATGCGGATGGAATCCTGTTTCATGGTGTTTTTTCTCCTTACAGTCCTGATTTTTCCCAGTCGAATACGAGCACTTGATCATGCGGCAGCGTCGCCTGACAGGTATCAATCTGCTCATACGGCGCGATATTGACCGGTTCCGCCGCGCGGAGGTTGCCATCCGTCAAGGCGTTGAAGAAGTCGTCGAACATCCAGCGGTCATAGAGCGCCTCCCGGTGCGGACAGAGGACTTTCTCAAACGGCAGCTGCTGGATGCCACGCATGTTGCTGCGGTACTCCCGAAGCCCCAGCGCCTGCGGGAAGAAGAGCCATGTGCAGGGGTTCCAGTCGTCGCCGGACAGCAGCAGCTTCCGCTCCGGCACATACACCACCGCCGAACCGGGCGTGTGCCCCGGCGCTTCGATGATTTCCGCTGTTAATCCGCCCAAGTCAATCACACCGGGCTTCATCACCTTCGGCAGTGGAATTTCGCCCGCGAGAAACGTTTTTTCATCCACCGTCAGGTTCTTCCCGATTGCCTGCGTCAGCACCCGGCGGCGCATTTCGTCGTTCGTGAACATGCGCCAGTCCGCCATGTCCGCTTCCAGCATGTACGTTTCCGGGAAGCAGCGTGCCCCCATCGCGTGGTCATGGTGGTTGTGCGTCAGGAACACCGTCAGCGGTAAATCCGTCATGTGGTGCATGAAGTCCGCCACATCCTCAATGCCATAGCCCGTGTCAACCAGCATGGCGGCGTTTTCGCCCTCCAGCAGCGTCATGCAGACGCCCATGCAGTCCACAATATGCCACACTCCCGGCATCACCGCGTGAACCGTAAAGGCCATTTTCGGCTCATCCTTTCCATCTTGCCGCCTGAAAAAAACGGCGTTTTTTGCACAATTCGACGCACAGTTGTGTTTTTCCTGTCACCCAGTCAACTTTTCGCCAAATTTCTTCCTCTTTTCTGGTTTTGGGTTGTGCAAGTCGGCGAAATATGCTATACTTTTAGTAAAATACGTTACAGGAGGTATCCTGTTTATGGCAAATCAATGGCTTTCGTGGCTTCCGTTTTTACCGGCTGATGTTCCCGCCGATTTTGCGTCCCCACGCGAAGTCGCCGCGTTCGAGCTTGCGCAGGCACTGCCGACGCTCTCCCCGAACCTGCACGTTTCGCTTGCCGAGGATGATTCGCTGGGCGAAGGGTTCCATGCCGTGCGCAAAGGCGACGACGTGACGATTTTCGGTGGCAAAACCGGGCTGCTGTATGGCGCTTACTGGCTGCTGATGGCGCTCGCGTCGGGTGCGGCATTGCCGGAGGATCACTCCTCTGCGCCGCAGTACGCGCTGCGCATGATTAACTGCTGGGACAACGCCGACGGCAACGTCGAGCGCGGATATTCCGGGCGCAGTCTGTTCTTCCAGGGCGGCAAGCTGGCCTACGACCCCGCGCGGATGCGGCAGCTGGGGCGTATGATGGCGTCCGTCGGGCTGAACGTGCTGTGCATCAACAACGTCAACGTGCACGACCCGGCACAGCTGCTGATTGAGGACGATCTGCCGGATCTGGCGAAGCTCGCGGCGATTTTCCGCCCGTTCGGCGTGCGGCTGATGGTTTCCATCGACTATTCACAGCCGATGCGCCACGGCATCCCGACGGCTGATCCGCTGGATGAACGCGTGCAGGCGTGGTGGAAGCATCAGGCGGAAGTGGTGTACGCTGCGATTCCCGATTTGGCGGGCTTCCTCGTCAAAGCGGACAGCGAACATCGTCCGGGGCCGTTCACCTACGGGCGCAACCATGCGGAGGGCGCAAACATGCTGGCGCGGGCGCTCAAACCGTTCGGCGGAATGCTGGTCTGGCGCTGTTTCGTCTACAACTGTCAGCAGGACTGGCGCGACGAAAAGACCGACCGTCCGAAGGCAGCATATGAGCATTACGTCTATCTGGATGGGCAGTTCGACGACAACGTGATTCTGCAGGTCAAGAACGGGCCGTTCGACTTCCAAGTCCGCGAGCCGATTTCCCCGACCCTGCTGGCAATGCCCAAAACGAATCTGGCGCTGGAATGGCAGCTGGCGCAGGAGTACACGGGTCAGCAGATTGACATTTTCGCCATGCCGGTAATGTGGCAGGAGCTCTTTGCGGACATGCCGCGCAACAGCATCATGGCGATGGCAGCGGTGTCGAACCTCGGCAATGACGCGTGCATGACCGGGCATCCCTTCGCGGCGCTGAATTTCTTTGCATATGGCGCGCTGGCGTGGGATCCCGATGCCTGCCAGCCGGACGATATCATCCACCGCTGGATTCGTCTCACCTATCGTTTTGCGCCGGATGATGAGAACGCGCTGGCGGATGTGCTGCTCGGCAGCCGCCACGCCTATGAGCAGTATACCGCACCGCTTGGCATCTGCTGGATGGTCACGCCGAACCAGCATTACGGGCCGAGTCCCGACGGCTACGAGTATCAGGCGTGGGGCACTTACCACAAGGCCGACCGCAACGCCATCGGCATCGACCGCACGGCGGACGGCACGGGCTATGTCCTGCAATACCCGGAAGCACTGCGCCGCCGCTTTGAATCGACGCAGACCTGCCCGGACGAGCTGCTGCTCTTCTTCCACCGCTTGCCGTACACCTTCAAGATGCGCGACGGGCGGACGCTGATCCAGCGAATTTACGACGACCATTTTGAGGGCTATGAATGGGTGGAGCGCGCCGCGAGCATCCTGAAAGCGCTGCCGCTGCCCGATTTTGACCGTGCTTTAGTAGATGAGCGCATCGGGCGGCAGCTGCACAACGCCCGTGAATGGCGCGACATCATCAACACGTTCTTCCACCGTCTTTCCGGCATTGAGGACGTTCACGAGCGGAAAATCTATCGCTGAGGAGGCTTTTCATGGCGGACACAAGCCAGCCGCATTCATCCCGCTGCCCGGCTTGGCTGCGCGAGGGCGGGCTGTACCTGATTGTTTCCGGCGTCGTGACAGTGCTGAAATATGTGCTGCTGCTCTTTCTGCCGCGCGCATTCGCCTTTCTGCCAATGCGCGACTTCGGCTGGCCCGGCATCGAAATGACGCTGCTGGGCGAAACCTTCCGCTGGAATATCTTCGGCTACGACACGGCGCACGGCGGGCTGCCGTACCTGTGCGCGTACATGACGGCGATGGTGCTTGGCGAATGCGTGAACTTTCCGCTTCAGCGCAGGTACGTTTTCCGCGCCAAAGGGCATCTTGCGCGGCAAGTGCTGCTGTATGCGCTTGCGTTCATCGTGATTACCTGCTTGGTGAACTCGATTAACTGCATCTGGGTCGCGGTGGCGGCGAAGTTCGTGCCGGATTGGGTGTACACGCTCGGCACGCTCTTCTTCAACGGCACAATTTCCGCGGTGGTGTTTTTCTTCGTTAACAAACGCATTTTCCCACAGGCATAAAAATGGGGGCTGTCCATCGCGGGCAGTCCCCTTTCTTTATGGCGTTTGTTCAATGCGGATAACCTGCTGATGCCCGAAATAGTTTGCCAGCGCCTGATTCATCCAGTAACCCGACTGCCCCTCGTCCGCCAGCCCCAGCGGGTTCAGGAACGCCGGGCAGACCGCAACATCCGGGATTTCGCAAATCTCGCCGGGCTGACGCAGCGTTTGGAGGATTTCGGTGTACTGCTGATGGTACGTCTGCGCCTCGCCGCTGATGAGCGCTTTTGCCGCTGCAACGCTCGTCGGTACTGCCCCCGATGTCGGATGCGCGGACGGCAGCGTCAGCACCAGCGCGAGCGACAATATGGCGACGATTCCGGCGGAATGGCGCGTCAGATGCGAAAGCGCCGCGTCGATTTTCGTGCCGATGCGGCTGTTCCGCAGCCAGCCGACCCAGAGGAACGTCCAGCAAAGCAGCAGCCAGCCATACGCATAGTAGTAGATGTCGATTTGCCGCCCCGGCCCTACATTCGCCATTGCAAAAAGCGACGGTGTCATTTGCGCTGAAAAGATAGCATACGCCAGCGCGCTTTTCAGCAGCGGAAAGCGGAATTTCAGCCCACACTGCCCGACGAAATCCCACATCAGCAGGGCAAAAAGCGCAATGGCAATTCCCTGCGGCCAGCCAAACCAGCCCGACACGCGCACCCACGCCCGGTCGAAGGAGTAGAGAATCGCGGGAACCGCATCCATCGAGCGCGGGATGGTCGCTGCACGGACGCGGTTGCCGGGTGCGGCGGTGTTGATAGCGAACGCAGTCAGCAGCGCGACCATGACGAGCAATATCTGCCGCCAAGCGGTTTTTTTCCGCACAAGCAGCGCAAGAAGCAGGAGCATCAGCAGAATCAGCGTAACGAGGATGGTCGTGTAGTTGCCGCCGCCGATAAAGAACGCGAGCGCCATGCACAGCACAGTCCGCCCGGCGCGGCACTTTCCGTCGGTGCAAATCCGCAGGGTGCCCGTCAGCAGCATCAGCGAAAGCGCATAATAGAACGTGTAGTAGCATCCGCCGTTGAACCAGTAAAACGTCTGGTTCAAATCCGGCACAAGCTGGATGCTCAGCGTCATGAGTGACAAGAAAATCAGCACAACCGTTGCGCGCGGCGCATGGAGTATCTTCCCCAGCTGACGCAGGAGCATCCCCGTGCCAAGCAGCAGCGGCAGGAGCGTCAGGGCGGTCGTCAGCCAATAGCCATTTTCGGAAAACACGCCCGGCTGAAGCGTGAACAGCACCACCGCGCTGAACGACCCCTGCCAGCGCGCGTAGGTGCTCCGGACGTAGGCGGCAATAGCTGCGACAGCCTCCGGCAGCCCCTGTCCTGCGTCAATGACCTTGCGCAGCACCGCGCCGTAGGTGTAGTCGTCCGCGCGCGGGTGATTATAGAACGCGACCGCCATCACCGGCAGCAGCGACAGCGCAAACAAAACCGCGAGGATGATGGCAATCCGCTGAAGTGCGCGCGCATTCCGCATGAGCATTTCTCCTTTTCCGACAAAAATCGCCGCAGTTTGTGATGCACTGCGGCGATTTTGCTGATTATTCTCCCGTCAGCGATGGGACGGGTGTCGTGTTCGGTTCAGGTGTGGGCAGTTCCGGTGCGGTCGTAGCTGCCGGCGCACTGCCGCCTGCAATCAGCCGCGTCAGGTTGTCCGATGCCGTCGTCAGCAGCTGCACAGCGCGCATGGTATCCATGCTCATCACGTCCTCCGCGCCCTGCGTCGGCAGGGTCAGCGCGTTCCAGCGGCTCGTTGTGCGCAGTGCCATCTTCACGCCGACGTCCGCTTCCGCCATGTGCAGCGCGGCAATCACGCGCAGCTGAATCGGCGCGCCTTCTCTGCTTTCGGTGCTGTACTGGAGGGAAAGTTCCGCCGTAATCGGCTCAAACGTCACCAAATCCGCTGCTTCCGCGCCGTCGGTGTCCGGCTCGATGGTCAGCGTCCACGCGCTGTCATCATGGCGTGTGCCGTCGCTGTCCTGCGTTTCGGAATGCTGGCTGGTCAGGGCAAATTTCGCCTGCAGCGTCTTTGCGTCCGTTACGAACGCGGCGGGTACACTGCTGATGCTGCCCGTAATTGCGTTCTGGTTGCCGTCCGCCGACGCCATGCTGAATGTCAGCGTCTGCGTCGCGCTGTTCAGCACAAGCGCAGTCGTGCTGCCCTCCTGCCGGAAGGTCAGCGTCGTGTAGCCCCACGCATTCTGCGGCAGGGGCAGCGCCACCGCCACGGACAGCGTATCGCCACGCGCGGAGAACTTGCGTGACAGGCGCAAATCGCCCGACAGCGGCAGGGCGTCAATGCAGGCATCGTAGAAGTAGCCCAGCGCGGGATTGAGGTAGGCCGCCTGCTGCTCCTCCGTCATCATCGGGCGCAAAAGCGTCAGCAGCGTCTCGTCATAGAGCGCTTGCTTCCACATCAGCTTCGTTTGCTCTTTCACGTCGTCCGCTGGAATCACATAGCTGACGCGCATGACAAGCTCGCCGTTTTCAGTCATCGTGTCAGGTTCAGCGGCGTAATCCGCCAGCCACAGCTCCAGTTCGTTCAGATATTCCTCCAGCGCCGGCTGCCACATGCTTTCCCAGAGGATGTCAGGCTGCGCCATCATCTCCGCCAGCACAGAGTAGAACGATGGATTGCTTTTTCCCGATTCCGCCAGCGGCATGGACAGCAGCACATCCGGCAGCACATCCGTGCGCAGGTAGAGCGTGTCGCCCACGCGGTACAGCTGCGTCAAGCCTTGCTGACTGCCGCTGTCATCCTGCGAAAACACCTGATACTGGAAATCGTCGCTGTCCTCCAGATTCAGCAGGCGCACATGCAGCGTCGAAGCCGTCAACGGCAGCAGGAAATCCAGCCACGACGCCGTACCGGACGCCGTAACCGCAACTGAGCCTCGAATGGGGTAATCCTGCACAGCAAACTGCTGGTAGAGCAGTTCCGGGAGCGTATAGTCATCCTCTTTGGCAGCAAGCGCCGTGCCGCCAAGCAGCAGCGCCGCGCAGAGCAGGACAGACAGGATTCGTTTCAGCATGGGTTTACCCTCCTTATCGGGTGTCATTCGATTTCGACGGCGGATTCTGCCGCCTGCCGAATGGTCTGAACGTCTTCATCCGACATTTCGTAGAAGAAGAACGCCGCGTCCTCCGCGCTGAGAACCTGAATCAGCGGGCGGACGATAGCAGTCGCAATTGCGCCGCTGAGCTGGCTGCGCAGGTTTTGCAGCGTCTCCGCGCTGAGCGTGGACAGTTCCATCGTCGCCGCGGTGTCCTTCCACAGGGATTCGCTTGCGCGTGCCGCACGCAGCGTAATCACGCATTCTTCAGTCGTGCCGTAGCGCTTTTCTTCCTGATAGCCGATTGTCCCGCTGATTTCCGGCGCTTCTGCGTTTCCGGACAGGACGACATTCGGCGTGATGGTGCGCTTCGTGGCGTAATCTTCGTCCGGCAGCTGCTGCTTGATAGCCACGCTGCCGCTCACGTTGTCGCTGTCATTCTCCAAGCGGTTCGTCAAGTCAAACGTGACCTCGGTCTGCGTCGTCTGTTTGCTCGCCGTCACCTTGTAGGAGCAGGTGCCCTGCATGGTGATTTTGCCGCTGGAAAAGGTCATAATACGCTCAAAATCCAGCGTGTTCTTGTCCGTGCCGCTCTTTGCGGGGGACGTCAGCGTGATTTCATCGCGCGTCTCGCCACTCTCTCGCTTTGTGCGCCAGACGAGCTTGACCGTGCGCAGCTTGCCATCCACGCCGCATACGCCGTTGTACTCCACACGCAGCGGTACTTCGTCCTCTGTGCGATAGACGCGCAGCTTTTGCGTGCCGGAGAAGGTCAGCGACGCAATCAGGTCATGCAAATCGCCTTCCGGGCAGAGGGACAAAAGCGTCTGCTGCATTTCCTCCAGCTTCGACTTGGAAAAGGTATAATCCGTGCAGGAGCGCGCCAGCCCCATGTCCTTGATGGTCGTCTTGACGCTCTTGCGTTTGCCGTACTCCGCGAAAGGCTCTAAAATCGCGTTTGACAGCACCCAGCCGTCGTCAATCCACTTCTCGAACGTACCGTCAACAGCGCGCAGGTCGAGGGAATCCGACGTCGTGCCGAGCAGCAGTTCCAGCGCATTCCCGTCCAGCGACGCATAGGAAACGTTCGGCATACAGGAGAACTGCACTGCGTCGCCCTTCTGCGCCATCGTCAGCAGTTCGTTGCCATTCATCAGCACGGAAACGCCGCTTTCGCCGTCCGATGCATACAAATTCAGCGACAGCGGCGCAAGTACACGGTCAAGCATCGCCGTGCGCGTCTCATCAAAAGGCGCATGTGCTTGAAGGCTGATGGACAGCGTAACCGACAGGGGCGTATCCGCCAAATTCCAGTCCGACGCGGCTTGCAGCAGCGGCGCATCTGCCAGTGCACAGGGTGCAAGCATCAGCAGCACCAGCAGGAGCGATATCAGCGAGTGCAGTTTCCGCATGAATCTTCACGTTCCTTTCATTACGGCGGGTGATTATTCCGCGCTTTCCGCGAAGGCGCGGATCATATCTTTTGCTTCGTTCGGGTCTTCAACCAGATTGATGGACGCCCGCAGCTGTGCCGCGCCGCGCATTCCACTGACATACCAGCCGACATGCTTGCGCATTTCGTTCACCGCCACGCGCTCCGGCTTCCATTGCAGCAGCATGTCATAGTGGCGCAGGGCGGTTTCCACGCGTTCCTGAACGGTCGGCTCGGTCACATTTTCGCCGGAAAGCCGCTGCTTCACCTGACGGAATAGCCACGGATTGCCCAGCGCGCCGCGCCCAATCAGCAGTCCGTCCACACCGCTTTCTTCCAAGTGGCGGGCAGCGTCATCCGCCGTGAAGATGTCGCCGTTGCCAATCACCGGCACATGCACGGCTTCCTTTACCTTGCGCACATACGTCCAGTCCGCGTGACCGCTGTACTGCTGCATCCGCGTCCGACCGTGCACGGCAATCTCGCACACGCCGCAGTCCTCCGCCATTTTCGCCATGTCCACGACGTTGATATGCTCGTCGTCCCAGCCAAGGCGCATCTTGACCGACACAGGCAGATGGCTCGCCTTGCAGACCGCACGGAGGATTTTTTCTGCGTTTTCCGGCGTGCGCATCAGCCCGCTTCCCTCGCCGGATGCAGCGACCTTATGCGCCGGGCAGCCCATGTTCACGTCCACGCCGTCGAAGCGCCCCATGGCGGACAGCTCTTCCGCCGCGCGCGCCATCAAATCCGCTTCTTTGCCGAAAATCTGCACAAGCAGCTTGCCCTCGCTGTCCCGACGCTCAATCAGGGAAACGGTCGCAGGATGATTGCGCGGCGCGTAGAGGTAGCCCATCGCGCTGACCATCTCCGTCGTCGCGACGTCGCATCCCTGCTCAAAGCACAGGACGCGGAACGGCCAGTCTGTAATGCCTGCCATCGGGGCAAGGCGGATGCTCGTCATGCCTTATCCCCCCGCGGGAAGAGCGCAATGCGCACCGGCGTATCCGCATACGGCTTCAGCGGCAGCGCACGAATGTCGCCCGTCAGTTCCGGCAGCACCGGCACATCCACCGGGGCATTGTTTCCCTTCTTCCACGCAATCGGCGCAAACGGGGCGGTCACGCCGCTTTCGGTCACTTTGCCATTGCCGCACAGCGCATACGCCCAATCGCCGTCCGCCGAGAGCGCCAACACCTGCGGGCCACGCGTGAGGTACGTCGCCTGATGATAAGCGCTGCTGTGCCGCATGACGGGCTGTTCCAGCACGGCGACGATTTCGTCCCCGTCGTGCCAAACGCGCTCGATGCCGATGCAGCCGTCCACCAAGCGGTATTCCGCCGTCGGTGCACCGTTGACGAGGATTTCGGACGACGAGGCCCACGCCGGAAGCCGCATGTGGAAAAACGCCTTCTGATCGTTCTTCATGTGCATCTTGATGGCGTAGCGCTCGCCCTGCGCGTCAATAGTCAGCACCATCTTATTGTCGCAGACGGCGTATTTGCCGGGAATGAGCATATTGACCGCGAAGCCGTCCACCCATGCGGTCACGGCGGACTGAATCGCCAGCGCATAGCCACGCGCAAGGCGTCCGAGCGTCAGGGCGAAACTTCCCTGCTGGTTCTCCTGCGCCGCCAGCGAGTTGACGCGCTGCACCAGCTGCACGCGTGTTTCCTCCACGCACGCCGGCAGCGCATTAAACACCAGCCGTTCCAGCTCATCCCACGCCCAAACCGCATGAGCGCCCATACCTGCGCACACAAACGCTTCCGCCCATGCGCCCAAGGTATCATTGAAAATGCCCGTGCTGGGATTGCCGCCCGCAAGCATCGGATTTGCGGTCAGTCCACCGCAGATCGCGCCGTGATAGCGGCTGATTTTCTCCCAGCCCGTCTTTGCGGCGTTCATCTCCGTCGCCGAGCCGTTGAGCCAGCCGCGCGCCAGTGCCGCACGAGCGCCGTCCGCCAGTGCTGCCGCATTCGTCGTCAGTGCCAGACGGGTGTAGTAGCCCTCCAAATCACCGTTTTCCTTCTTCAGACCGGCGTCCAGTTCTTCTGCTGAAACAGCTTTGCTCACGGGCGTCTGAATCGGCGTCGCGGTCAGGACGCCGCTCCAGTTCATCGTGCTGGCGGACAGAGTGCGGGCAAGTTTGAGCATGGCAGGAATGCCCGTGATGCGGTAGACCTTTTCCAGCAGTTCGAGCAGATCCGCCGGGAACGCGCGGACGTACTCGTCCGCCGCAATGTCGTCCCACTGCTTCGCCGCCCACTGGAACCAGCGCAGCAGCACCGTCAAATCTTCCTTCTTCGCTTCCGCTTCATACAGCGCCCACACCGCGCGCAGGACATACACCGAATCCTCAATCGTCAGCGCAAAAGAGCCATCCTCCCGCTGAGCGGCGGCGGCTTCCCGAATCGCCGTGACGGCGGGCGACTGCATGGCATCCGCCTTCACAAGGCACACCAGACGGAACGCGCCTTCCAGCAGCAGTGGCTCACGGCGATTCTCCACTTGCGCATACAGACGCGTCAAGGCAGGCAGGTTCACGCGCACCTGACCGGCGCGCAGGGGCTGACTGGTCAGCATCGTCAGCGGCGCTTTATCAAAAACAGGCTTGAGTGGCACAGTTCGTTCCTCCAAATACTTTCCTCATTATTATTTACCATCAAACATTATACAGCATTTTCGCGCAAACTGCAATCACTGAATTGTAAAAAAACACGCACCAGCCGTGTTTTCATCATGCTGATGCGCATTTTTTCTACAATCAGGTTTTCTCCGCATCCTTCGCGAAAATCCAGATGCTTTCTTCCTTATTTAGTCCATCGCACGCCATAATCCGCAGGTGAATCGGCATACCGTCGCTGCGCTTGTAATGTTCGTCAATTGTGCCTTCCTTCGCAAGACGCTCCCGCACAACCTGCGCGCATGTCAGCGACTCAAACTCTTCCTGATCCTCCGGGGCTATGTAGAGCCGGATATATTCCAGCATCGCGCGGCGGAACGAGCCGTTGCACTTGTCCAGCATGTCGCGGAAGAAGTCCGGAATCAGGATTTTACGGAAGGAATCCTGCGCAAAGTTGATAAGGTACACCGCAATGTATTCCGGCGCAATGACGCGGATGAACTGGTCTGCATCCTGCTTCTCCTGCATCAGGCGATCCAGCTTTTCGTTCAGCGAGCGCATCCGGCGCTCCTGACCGTTCTGCTGATAATACGCTTCTTTGTCGCGGCGCATAGCATCCTCGGCACGGTTGACGATGTTCTGCACATTCTCTCGCCCCGTGCCTTGCTGCACACCGACGGATATTTCGTATTCCGCGCCTCGCAGCGTCATGCGCAGTTTTTCCACTGCCAGCAGCACTTCGTCATGCTTGCGGTTGCAGCAGAGAATAACGAACTCATCGCCGCCGATGCGGTAAAGCCGGTCGTTCGGGAAGAAGCTCCGCGCTGTGCCTGCCACCATGCACAGCATACTGTCGCCTGTCTGATGACCCAAGTGATTGTTGATTTCGTGCAGCCCAACGACGTCGATGTAAACGCATTCGATGGTGTCCGGATGTTCCTCGTTCAGCAGCGAAACATCCTTCTCAAACTTCATGCGGTTGAACAGCCCCGTCAGTGCGTCGCAGTTGCAGTAGTATTCCAGTTCACGCTGATAGTGGCGGTCGGCTTCCATGTTCACCATGTCGTCCGTCCGGCGGATGCACAGCAGCACCCACGGCTCCTGCTGCGTGTAGCCGCGGCTGGTCAGCACGGACAACTCCGCCCAATTGAAGCGCTTGCCATCAGACAAGCGGAAGCGGAAGTCCATGTGCCGCCGCCCGCTGAATATCTCCGTCTGCAGGTGTGCCAGCGCCATAAACCGCTGGTAGTCGTCCAAATCCTCCGGGTGAATCAGCCGCTGACGCACCAAATCGTTGCTGAAGCGTGAAAACGGCATCTGCGCATCCGGCAGCGGCGGCGTACGCTTGAGCGGCTGGCATTCGCCCGTATTGAGATTCAGTCGGGCAAGCAGCAGATACGCGCTGTCCAGCGTCGCAATCACATCGCGCTCAATCTCCGGCGTTGTGTTCCACTGTTGGCTGGGCGCAGCAGGCATCGGCGATACGCCGGAGAAACGCTGAATATCTCGGTAATCCTCCGGCACAATGATGCTCAGCAGACGCTCGGCATCTTTCACCGGGAGCGGGCGATAGAAATAGTAGCCCTGCCCGTAGATGCAGTTCATCGTTTTGAGCATATCGACCTGTTCCTTCGTCTCCACGCCCTCGGCGATAATCGTCATATTCAGCTTGTGCGCCATATTGACAACGGAATCCACAATTTGGATACCCTTCTGCCGGTTCTCCACGTTCATCTCGATGAACTTCATGTCCAGCTTCAGCACATCTACGTTCGTATCTTTGAGCATATTGAGCGATGAATAGCCGCTGCCGAAGTCGTCCATCAGCACAGTAAATCCATACTGGTGGAGGCGGTCGATGGCTTCGCGCACGAGATTGCTGTTCTCCGCGAACGCCGTCTCGGTGATTTCCACGCGAATCAGCTCCGATTTGAGGTCATAGCGTCTGACCATCTCGCGGAAGTGCGCAGGAACATCCATTGCCTTCATATCCGTGATGGACACGTTGACCGAAATCGGCACGAAATGCTTTCCGCTGCGAATCCAGCCGCTCATTGTGCGGCAGACGCTCTCCCAAATGTAGCGGTCTAAATCCGTCACCAGCCCGGTTTCTTCTAGCAATGGGATGAAGCGGCTTGGCGACACAAGCCCCATTTCCGGGTGATTCCAGCGGACAAGCGCCTCCATGCTGACGATGTTGCCCGTCAAGCTGTTGCACTTCGGCTGCAGATAAAACGTAAACTCGCCGCGCTGGATGCCGATGCGCACGTCGCTGAGCAGGCGCTGATGCTTTTCCAGCTGCTGCATAATCTGCTCGGAAAAGCGGCAGATGCGGTGATTCAGCTTGCCCCTGACCGCCCCGGATGCAATCTGCGCATTGTTGCACAGCACGCTGATATCGTCGGAATGCTCATCCACCGGGCAGATGCCCAGCAGCGGCAGAAAGCTATCAAGCTGCTGATAATCCTCGATGCAGTGGAAAATCAGGTCATATACCGCCTGCGCCCGCTTGTCATCATCCGGCATACACAGGAAAAAGTCATCGCCGCCAAAATACCCGGCGATATAGTCGTTCTCCTTCGCAAGCTGCGCCAGCTGATGCCCGATTGTGTGCAGCAGCTCGTCCCCCTGCACCTGACCATACCAGTTGTTGAAAAGTTTGAAATGCTCTATGTCGATGGACAGCACGCACCAACCGTTCAGCTTCTTTTCCGTCAGCAGCTGCTGCACCTGACGCAGGAAGTCCAGCCTCTCCGGCAGTCCCGTCAAGGAATTCAGGTTCGACGTCCGACGCACGGAGGTCAGCTGCCGTGCCGACGGCAGGAGCTTTTGTTCGCGATTCGTCATACCTGCAATCCCTCTTCTCTGTATTGTCATAAAAGGCGGCGCCGCACCCTTGCCGGTGAATTTTCTTCACACATTGTTCAATTTATTCTATCATCTTTCGTAAATTTTCGCAATAGCCAGAAACGAGAACGGCGAATATTTTATACTATTTCCAAATGAAAATGCGCCAAGATGCGCGGCGAATTTTTCGTTC
>OLOW01000209.1_pt1 | contig 36272 bp, 36 predicted proteins | sample 1672801 | NCBI WGS metagenome assembly OLOW01 (sample SAMEA3136725, study PRJEB25190) | human gut metagenome | biome: human gut; feature: human-associated habitat; material: faeces | place: Austria | collected 2013 | reverse complement strand
CATGATGATGCTCTCGCGCCCGATCCACGCGTCGTTTCCGATGACCGTGTTGCCCTTGCGCGGAAGCTGCGCCATGTGCGGCGGCGTATTCTCCATCCAGGCGCCGCCGAAAACGTTGAATGGATACGTCGTGGCGCTGCTGATGTGGTGATTTGCCGGACTCATGATAAACTTCGTGCCGGACGCGCTCTGACAGAACTTCCCAATCACGAGATGATTGCCAAACTCCGGGTAGTTGAACAGCACATTATTCCGTTCAAACCCCGTCGGGTCGACCGCGTCGTCATAATAAGTGTAGTCGCCGACCGTGATATTCGGCGCGCTGACGACGTTCTTCTGGAATATTCATCACCATTATGTCTTTTCTGGCTGCTTTTTCATCACAAAATTTGTGAGCACAACGCCGCGCCGGATCACTCCCTGCTTGCGAACGACGCGGTATCCGCGATGCAGAAAAAACGGTTTTGCTGTGATAAAGGCGTGCGTCGTGACGGTCTTTCTGTCCGCGAAACGCTCCAATTCGTCGCAGATCGCAGATGCAATGCCCTGTCTCTGATAGTCCTTGCGGACATACAGCCTGTCCAGATAGCCGCTTTCATCCAATATCCCAGAATCCGGCATTCTCACCATTTTCTATCGCAACAACCGTCTTGTGCGCCGGAAAGACGCGTCCCATGCCTGCATATCAACCGCTTCGGTCACCCACGCATCCAGTTGTTCCTGCGAATAGTCCTCGGTCTGGAAAAAGAGTTCCGCCATCAGTGCCAAGTCAGAAGGTGTGTATTCTCGAAGCTACATATGCTGTCCTCACAAACTCTGATTTACTTTAGTATATCTCTTGCCCATTCCGTACAGGCATCGGATTCTTTCAAACCGAGCTCTTGCCAAATACCTGCGTAGTACAAACCTCTATCTGGATTTCTGGCATTATTCTTTCTCTTTCCATATATGTGGTTTTCATCATATACTTCATTCATCGTCCAAGTTGCCTTTGTAGCGCCCTCCAACGTCAATACCCGCTTTTTATCAAAACGCAGCACACCTGCGCCGGGCTTGCTTTCATCCAAAGAAAGCCTCTCTGATGCTTTGAAAATCACGTTTGTTGCGTTGCCGATCCGGTCAGCGGATGAATGAGGATGCCACCATATCTTCTTCTGCTTTTCCGGTTCAGAGATAATCTCACCTACCTGAAGATATCCCCAGATAACTTGAATATCTTTTCCACGATAAAAATCACCGCAATCTCGCATGTATCTATATGCGCCGTCTTTGTACCTTACAAAGTGGAAGTTCCCAAAAAACAGGAAGATATCCCCCTGTGCAACACCAATGTTTTTTAAATATGTAGCTGCTGCATTTCGCTGCCCAAACGCTGGAAACCATCCGTCGATATTTTTCACCCGCCGCTCTGAATCCAAATCAGGATCGACATGGCAGTGATCCCCACCCTTATATCTCAGGTCATGCAATATTTGAGAATACCGAACCCCATTGTAGTAAAGAGAGTCGTATGTATCGACGTCATTGCTCGGAATTGGAAATGAGATCATTGCCCCATCTTCAAAAATTGGGCTGACGATGCCGCCATTTGCAGAGTCAAATCCTTTTCGGCTGAGTATGATTTTCATTCTTCACGCTCCTGATAAACTCTGATCTCGGCGATGTCATACTTCTTCTGCACAATGAAATACTCGATGATGCGCGTCATTCTGGTACCGCAAACCGCTCATCTCATCTGGAATCAAACCAAAGTGCCATTGTCCGCCGTTTTTTCAACTTCGGATAGTTCTTCCCAATCTCCGAGATTGCCGCACCTGCGAAGATAGTTGTGACCACCATCCACGGCGCACGCCCCGCAGCTGCAACATTTGAAATCATGAATGGTTTTGCTCTCAATAATATCTCCGCACTTTTCGCATCTGATTGCATTCCTGATAATTCTCGGCATACTAATTCCTCTTTATCACTTTTCTAATTTTTGCTCTTTCTACACTTACATCCGGGGTCGTAGCAGTGGGATGGCATGCTTCTCCGAAATGGATTTCTTTATTATATTGCGCGTTGCCTGCTTGCTCACAGTTTTGCGGAAGTCGGGCCTATTCCCTTGATGCACAACGCAGACTGCTTAAGTCACAAAATCTCCTTTTTAGAAATGAAACTTCAGGCTTCCAAATGAATTTCTTATATTCAAATTCACTTGCGTCAAAATATCCAACATTGTTCTTCGCTCTGTCTGAACTATGAGTAAGCACTTTTGCATATCTTCTGCTGTAGCATTGTATTGGTAATATTTCTATAGAAATACCTTGACGGTTAATCCCTACAACATAGGCAACAGCCGCAACTGTTTAAACCGACAGCGTGTGCTTCTCATCATTTCTATATCCTAGTCAGCGCAGAAGAACAGCTGATATCATGTACATAATCTCTGATATGCCTTGCGAACAGTTTGTGCCATCAGGATCCTGCGCTGACGCAGAAATTCCATATATTCCATACTCTCGAAATTATCAGGCAGAGCGTGTTCCTTGCAGGTTTTGCGATACCCTTCTTCGCCCAGCTTTTGACGGTAATATGCAACATAGTCCTGTGGCGCCTTATCTGAGATTTCGATGTTTGTGGCATAGTCGAGATAGGTAAAATTCGCGATTTGATTCCGATCACGATCATTGTCAACGCCAATACCGGTCAAATAATTCTTTGGAAAGATGTGGTGTTTGTCAATTGCGTTCTTCGTGCCGCTAGACCCCAAAATGAAATATTTTGACACTGGGGTGTTGCTGAATAACATCGGCGTATTCAGCACGATCTGAGCCGCGACATACCCATACCACGCAGGAGAAATAGCTGCTGCACTGTTCAGTTCATTTGGGAGTGTCAGATTGAAATAGTCATCTGTAAAGTGAGTTTCAATCACGCGGTCGATATAAGCCAAAAATTCTGCTGCGGTATGAATATCTCGTAGATCCGCAAATTGCTTCTCTACTTCGGACTCCGTTGAACCGGTGTAGAAATATGTAATAGTGCTCATAAAGAACCACTTGCTGATGCACTTTTTGAGCTGCGTGGCATTCAACTTGTAGTCATACTTGGCAATCAGATAAAGGACATAACTGAAGACGACTGCGTTGGAGGACGCAATCAGTTTGTCGCTGATATATCCAGCTTCGGCTAAGATATTGATAAAGCCATGCCAATTGTTTAGATTCATGACTTTGTCCAAAGCTTTCTTGAAAGTCTGAAGATTTTCATGCCGCTCTTCCGTGGAGAATTTACCGGTCTCCAGATTTTTGCCTCGCAAGAGCATATACGCATATCTCAGTCGCGCTCGCCTGAAACCAACGCCAACAGCCATGCGGATTAAATGCGACGGTTCAATTGCCAAAAGTGTATTATAAGAAGTGTTCGCGGCTGGGATTCTGGATGCTGCCGCAAATGTATTGATCGTATCACTGGTTTCATTTTCGTAAACGGAGATCAGCGTCTGGATGAAGTTATTCTCTGTCAACTTCTGCCCGCCAGAGTTAACACGGACAAAAATATCTGCGACATCTTCTTCATCTGCAGTATAACTGATTTCCAATGTGGGCAGTGAATAGTCCGTGAGATTTAAAAGCGTATTGATATTGTCCTCAATTTTATCTTCTTCCTCGTCTGTCAGCAATGGAAGACCTTTCTTACAACGGCTTTCGTTGGCTTCTTTTATAAAACGGCGCCGCAAAGAGCTGATAGAGTTATCCTCTTTTGCGAGAAATACATCACTGATTCGGCTGATCCACTCGGTGTCCTTTTCGTATGCTTGAGACCATACAGCAAATTCACAAGTCAGTGGATTATAGGAGATTTTGATCTCGCGATCCACAAAGTTCTTGTCTTTCACCTTAACAGCAAACATAGCCGCAACAAGGGCGGTTAGTCGCTGCTGACCGTCAATAACAAGTTCTTTGGGGTCCTCGTAAGTCTTTGAGTTATCACCGATTGTACTCTTTTTGCTTTCGTAATCAACCGGAGACTCCCACAGCATAATGTAGCCAATAGGATATCCTTTGAGCAAGGAGTCAAAAAGTTCACGAACTTTGTTATCTTTCCAAACAAATGGGCGCTGAAGGTCAGGCAGACCAATACGGCCGGTGCGAACATCATTGACCAAATCTCCAACTTTGCTGGGGATATTCTTGAACAGCTCTTTTCCCATGTTGATCTCCTCAAACCGGTTCACCTGTTTTTTGATTGTCTAATTCAACTTTATTCGTATTCAATACCATAATTGTATCGCGACCTTACTGCCAAGGCGTATTCCACCGCATGACAACTTTGTTTATAATGATAGCACATTCGGTAAAGAACAGCAAGAAAACAATACATTTGTGTAGATTAGTGGTGTCTATTAGTATTATCTACATTATGCGTTGAAAAGATATTCTTCAAGACCCTTTGCCAGATGAAGAGGCAACGGTAGAACCGTCGACCGATTGGACTGAATCGGAATATCTCTCAATGCATTGGTATAGAAGATCCAGCTTGCTGCATCATCATCCGGCTGAAGCTGCAGCGGATACAGCTCAATCATGTCCTTTTCTGCAAATGAATGCCTGGGGCAATTGATCTTAGATTCTCTAAAGCTCCGTGTATAACGATTATCATTTGGTTTCGTATGAATGCCCCAGTACACATCCTCATATTTAAAAATACCCGATGTAGAGGAACGCTGCGAATTTTCGTCAGAAACTTTTACACGCAACTCCGTGAAATAATCTGGAACTTCTTGATTGCTCCTGATCCGGATGATTCGCACGCCTGAATTCGCCAAGGAGAGTAAGTACGGACTTTGCGGCATCCCGACATTTACCTGAGTCGGATAATACGCTTTTGCTTTATTATATCCACCGATCTCCTTGTCGGAGATACCGCCCCATACCGCCCGCGTATTTCCATCGGATTGGACCAAAACCAATACTCTGTTTTCCGGTGTATTGTATCGATTTTTCAACTCTATGAGTTTTTGCTTCGCAGGGGTGCGGCTTGCCGCAACACAACGCTGTTCCAAATCGCTTTTCCAGAAAAGCTGCGCCATCTCGAGGCACGCTTCCCGATAAGAAACCGTCTGGTTTGAGAACGCGTCACAATGGACCCGTGTCTTTCCCTCTATCAAATCAACCGTAATGTAAAGCGGAAGAAAACGAGCTTTATTTGAGATCCCCTGAACTTGCGTACACAAATGCATCCCCACACAAGGCGTATGCGTCAAATCAGGCTGGTCCCGTTTAGGATCCAGCAGGGTCACAACACCCAGCTGTCGATAGAGATCATATACAGCATTTTCAATTTTGTTCTGGCTGGCATCTTCCTCAGGGGTAACAAACTGTACAACTCGTCCCGTTTTGGCAAACGCATTGCGAAGGACGGATTTCGGATCGCCGACAACATAGTTCTCTTGCCCGGGCAAAACGAAAATACAAGCCGTTACTGCGTCGGTATCGCCTAATAGTTCGGCGATTTCGCCGCATCGCGTAATCTGCGTTTGCCGCTTATCGTCTGGCATACTATCCGCAAGACTGCCGACTTCTTTACACACATACCGCACTTTCAAACTGGATGTATCCTTTTCATCGCCAAAATCCCGTTCAATTTTGGCCTGAATCTGTTTCAGCAGTCTTTGCTGTGAATCATCTTTCCATAGACCATACAGCTCGAATATAATTTGGTCTGTCGCGGCGCATTGCCTGACCCAGTTCCGGAAATCTTCAGAATCCGCATATTCCTGCGGGGAACTATATTTTTTGAGCTTATGCCCTCGCGGCATGACCCGTTCCGCTTCGGGCTGCTCACAAATCATATTACCGAGCAGCGTAAACACCGAACGGTGCAGTGATGCCTTGTCAACGACAGACACACCCGTTCCGATTTTGGAAGCTACAAAGCCGGCCATGCCGTTTTTGTAGGGAAGAAGAATTGTTTCTGCATATGCCGTGGGATTTTTTACAATAGCTTCCGCCGATGGTAATTGCGCGTAGCTCCAAATATTGTAGCACTCTTTGTCCTGTTCTTTCCATATGGGCTGTTTGGCAATGGAATCATAGACAATGGGAACTTGGCAATATTTATTCTCTGAAACCTTTATATGAGAATTGACTGCATTTTTCAAAAACGGAGTCCGTTCTTTATTGTAGTTATCAGGAATCCAGCGGCGAATGCTCATCTGGCACAACAGCAGCGCTTTTCTTTCCGGAGGAGTTGTCTGCACAGATAAATCAAATACAAAAGAGTACTGATGGTGACTTTTCATATCTGTGATTGGATCGCTGACCAGCTGATTCTTAGCGGCATAGCAAAGGTGCAGTGTTTGTCCGTTCAGGGTGATCTCTTTTCCCAACAGACGGTTGATTGCCAGAAGCGGAATCGCCTGATAAGCAGTTTCACAAACCGTCCCGTTTTCAAGTGTAAGACAAACTTGATCTGTGGATTGACCTGCCGCAAATTCTTCCCAATTCATCGTATCACAAAATTCTTTTGCGAGTTTTTTGACTATGGGGTTCACTCTTGAAGACGTGACGTAAGTAGCCTTTACCCAGGTCTTAATAATGCTGCACAATGCCTGAATATTCTTCTCAGAGTATTCATAACAGGATGTAAGCCAACGCTCATCATGGCTGTCCTTTTTTAACGGGGCTAAAGCGATGATACCTTCCATCCAACTGTCGACCAGCTTCTTCAGCGCATTTGTTGGAAGTCCATACTCATCCTTGAACTTTGGATTTGTCTTCCGCGCGATGTTCAGCAAGGTCGCTTTCCATGATGCGGGAAATCCCAAATAGTATAAAGTGCAGGTTTGATTGGGAGACAGTTTATATGCCAACGGATAGATTTTATGATTCATATGGAATGTCCTTTCGATAGGCTTTATAAAATGGAGCATACAGCGTTTTGGCAATTTCAGCGCTGTCTTTGCAGGTCATCAACGTGTCTAAGTATCGGCCCAGCTCGGAGAGACAGTCAAAGTCACCCTGTTTTTCTTCACGGCCGCGAAATGCGCCGTCAATAAAATAAACATGTGGTTCCGGCTTAGTCACATCTGTTACACGCGCCAACCGGCCAAAGATCTGCAGGATTAAAACAAACAATGTTGCAACCACATCTTTCCGATCTTCAGCGTCCAACTCAGCTAGGCCAAACGATTTGCTTTTGCTCATCTTTGCCCACTGCTGTGCCGCAAATTGGCGGACGCGCGCATTGTATGCGAACAGAGATTCTTGGGGAGCCCGATGACAGTGGGACTCCACAAATCCATTGAGCTTGCTGCCCTTTTGCTGGATATCATCAGGCACAGCCATCGGTCGTACCATGAAAAACACTGCGCAAAGGGCAGAGTGGCCATACTCATCGACAATGTTGTGTCCACGCTCGATTGCCATAGCAGGTGCAATCAGAATCTCCTCTTTCATCTTTGCAAACCGGCTGACCTCTCCCCGGCGCACCGTTCCCTGAACGTTCTCGCTGTTGACAGCATCAGAGATCATCCGGCAAACCTTTGCAGAGCAATTGACCTTCCGCAGGGCCGTCTCCAGTGTGCACTGTACTTCCTGCGCCTGCACGTAGCTGTTGACAACCAATAGGATTTTCCCGGCTTTTCTTTCATATTCTCTAACAATCAGATCGACTGTCCTTTCGGTTGCAGACCGAAGCTGCAGCATACGTTGATCGTCTGACGCGCCGGAAATACGCTCAGGAAAACCGGATTCAAAGAAACGAGTTTTTTCTAAAAATGCGCGTTTCTCACCATCCGCTTCCAGGATATAGTTCACTGGTCGATTGATGTGGTACTCATAGGAGCCCTCCGCCCAGCTGGAACCGGACAGCATGATCACATGGGGTCCCGCAGAATTGCCCTGTGCGTCAGTGCGCAAATATGGAAGATCTTTCATCAGACTTCGTCCAAATGCAAACTGGCGGAACAGAATAATGTCTTCGTCATCTGTCTTTTTCAGGCCAAACAGATTGCCACACAGCGCAGAGGGAAGGAAATACTGCTGCTGCCGAAAACGCGTTTGCAGAAATCCGAATAGTTCATTTTGACCATAAGAGGTTTCATGGCTGGCCTCATACGCATCACTGAGGTTCCGAATAAAGTGATCAAAATAAATGAGCCGCAAAATAAGCTTGATGCGAGCATCTTGAATTTGTTTTACTTTATCCTTCTTAGGCTGCGGAAAATTATCGCCCATTTCATTCAGCCAAACATGATACATTTGGTTAAAAAAAGTTTCATCGGTACTCTTGCAGGAACTCTCAAGAACAGCCCATAGCGTACTCTGCCGAATGCCGTCTTCATCCTGTATGTCTATTAAATCGTAAATGACTTGATAGACAGCATACGGAATTCTATATTCTGTCTCATCCCGGCACATATCCTCTAAGAGGGTAAGGGCTGAGAAAGGATCTCCGTACGCAATTTTCTTCCATGCACCTAATTCATGGTGCAGAGATTTTACGAGACAACTTAGGACTGTCACGCTCTGGCGCTGCATTTCATCGTATCGCTGTTCGGCCAAATTTTCCTCTCTGCGTTTGCTGCTTAGCCGCATATAGGCACTGCAATCTTCAGCGCATTCACGGATATAGCTATTAAAGCTCGTTTCCGGCATAAAAAAGTGATCCAGCGTTTTTTGAACTCTGTCGCTTTCATCGAAGACAACCACATCAAAGTCGCGCATTACCAGTTCTAAGAAGGTTTCCCGCTGCGCTCCTATCCGAGATGCCGCAAAGCCGGCAACTGTTGTGATAACAACGGAAGCAGTATAGCATTCACGGAGCATCCGGGTTCCCAGGCACTGATGAAAATACGGACAAAGGTGATTCTTGTTTCCTTTTTTCAGGGTGTAGCATGGCTCTTTGCCGAAAGCGACTGCTTCGCTATGCTGCGCATCCATCCCATCAACCAAACATAACGGCGTTAAGTATTGAGAAAAGTCTGCCGACAAACAGGTCTCATAGGGCTGCGCAACCTGATTGATATATTTCAGCCTTTCGCTGCGTCCAATCAACGGGCTTGCCGTAACGCCAAAGGCTGATAAATATTTCTGCAGGTTCATGACTTCGGCTACTGTGTCAACAACAATCGTCATCCGACATCCATTTTTATAACACCAAAATGCCAACACCTTGATCAGCGTGGATTTGCCTGCGCCAACCATGCCAACGATATTGATGACCTCAAGAATTGTGAGTTCCGTACATGTACTGACGGAAGCCTCTTTGATCTGCTTGAGAACATTGGTCGTTAAAATCGCATAGCACGGATCACCGGGATGCATCTCGGCCATTTCCTTTGCGGTATTCAGCAGTTCGTCCAAGGTGACGGAAATTGCTTTTCTGCGTCCCTTTTCAGAAACTCTCGGTGGAACAGGTGCGGTACAGTCCCTGTCGAATCTGACCGAAACAGTTTCGGTTTCCCCGTTTTCCAAATTCAAATACGGATAGCGATATGTCCCGGCTCCGGCATAAGCAGGCGGCTTAGCTTCTTCAAGCCCCTCCGGCCAAAACCGCTTCCACTCCCTTTGGCGCTGCTCATACGGATAGGGATATTCCCCCTCTACTTTGGAAAACGAATGACATCCCTCCGATTTCTCAAACGAAAAAGCGCGAACCGCATCATATTTTGAATCCTGATATGCTCGCAAATCATCCTGCCAGTATTTTTGAGAACGATAGTAACCCAATGCGTGCCGGGCCTGCTGCAAAGTGTGTTCCATATTTGTACACGCCGTTGTGCCAATAAGCTGATATTGGGCAAATAAAAGATAGGCTTTTACTGGATCGGCGGCAGGTGCATTCAGAGCAAGTAAATGTAGAACTGCTTCAATCGCTGCAAATCTGGCAAGCGGCATAGGCTCATCCATGCCTTGAAATTGTGCCGCAAGCGGAGCGTACCATCCGTCTTTGGCCTTATTCACCACTGCGCATCGCCTCCTTCTTCGCAATTGCAGTTTTCAACGCTCTCAGAGTCACACACTCTACATTCTTTTGATCCGTCAGTACGCGGTTGATAATTGCGGTATAGTTTCGCTGATTGACCGTGTATTCGTTGGGAATCACAAAATAACCGCGTGCATAGTCCCCGGAAGGGAATCCACCATCATTTTGAATTTTCGCACGGAGCGCGATGGGATTTCGATATGCCTTTGCGTCAATTGCCCAAACATCCCCGTCCGAGAACTGGATTTCCACATCATAGCGATCCATCTGCGGCCACAATGCCCAACGAAGCTTCTTTTTCTCACAAAACGCCGCAATTTCAAGTTCAAGCTTTCCCGGCGCAGCAAAATACCGCATGACACCTTTCTTTAACCGATAGAGATCGCCGGCCGAAATGTCCAGCTTCATATCATCCGTGAGTTCGGGGAGGGTATCTGTGCAATGAGTTGAGTGACAGCTGTATCCATACTTTCCATGCATCATCGTCCATCCGCATTGAGGACAGCGGTAACTTTCCTCCGTAATTCCCTCGTAGGCAAACTGGAAGGCGTCTCTGGCCATCGGATCATCGGCCAACTCAAGAGACATGGTGCGCCTATCCTCGAGTGTGATAATCGGATGCTCGATTATATATCTTCTGACTCTACAATAATCTTCTTGACTTAAAGTAATTATTTTTTCATAAAGAACACGCTCGTCTGTTCCATTCATGATGTCACTATCCTGCGTTTCCAAGAACTCATAGCAATCCGAGCTGGGGACATATGCGTTACTGGCTTTTTGATACGCAAAGGCGTCATAAGCATAAAAAGGCTCTTCCTGAAGATGCAGTTGCTCGACAACTTCCGATTCCCATGTATCGAGCCACTCCTCAATAGGTCTGGTGATAAAATGCGCAAGGAAAGAGGCTTCGTCGGGATACTTGATAGCGACTTGACTCCCTGCCCATTGACTTGCAGCTAAAAACATATTGATTCCATGCTGCATAGCTTTGCTGTAGGGATACCTTGTCGGTTCCGCTTGCAGAAGCTGTTCTTTTTCAATCAATCCTTTTGCAATCAGAGCGAATGTTTTTCGCATAAATGCCGTATCCACGGGAATCCCTCCTGCCTTGAAACAAAATAAAACGGCTCTCCTGACATATACAAGAGAACCGTTGAAAAATACAGCATTATTTGGTTATATACAAATCGCTAAACAACATATATATACCGAATCAATGCGCTTTTTACTTTTCTCGTGTACAAATGTAATTATAAGGAATGTCTTCTGGCTTGTCAAGAGGCATTTTCACTTCCTTTGTATATGATCTAATTTATGAGCTTTCTTACCTTTTTGAGGTCAGTCACACTAGCGTCTCGGGTACATCATTGACATGACAATACAAAATTTCCATCGCAGATATTTCAAAACATCCTACTTGCCTCTTGACTCTCCCGTAACGTCATAGTGTATGCTAAACTCACACGGAGGAGGGATTGCCATGATGACTATTCACGAAGTCAGCAAGCTGGCCGGTGTCAGTGTCCGGACGCTGCACCATTACGACGCCATTGGTTTGTTGCCGCCCACTGCGCTCACCGAAGCGGGTTACCGGCTGTATGACGATACAGCGTTGGCGCGGCTGCAATCCATTCTGCTGTTTCGGGAGCTGGAATTTCCGCTCAAGGATATCAAACGGATCTTAGATGATCCGAACTTTGACCAGGCTGCCGCGCTGGAGGACCAGATCAAACTTCTGGAACTGCGGCGGAAGCAGCTTGAGAAACTCATCGCCCTCGCCCGTGAGACTTTGAAAACAGGAGTGATACCTATGAAATTTGACGCATTTGACAAGACCGAGCAGGCACGCTTCGCCGCCGAGGTCAAGGAAAAGTGGGGCGGCACGGCCGCGTATCAGGAATACCAGCAGCGCGAAAAGGACGGTTCTGCCGGTGACTTTGCCGAGTTGATGGCTCAATTCACAGAGTTAGGCAAGCTGAAAAATCTTGCGCCTGCCGCGCCGGAGACGCAGGCTGCGATCCGCAAGCTGCAGCAGTTCATCACCGACCATTTCTACACCTGCACACCGGAAATTCTGGCCGGACTGGGCGAGATGTATGTCGCCGACGAGCGTTTCCGCGAAAACATCGATAAGGCCGACGGCGAAGGCACAGCGGCATTCGTATCCAAGGCGATTGCTGTATATTGCGAAAAGTAACAAACGGACCGCAGCTGTTCGCATGAGCATGTGCGGTCCTCTAAAAAGTCGCTCGTATTGAACGGAATCTAATTTAGCCTGAAATAGCAGGTATTTTTCCCTTTTCCTTCTTTTTTCAGTTCTCCGGCTGCAACCAGCTTCCGCAATGCGCCCTCTATGGAACTGTCACTGAGCGTCGGGCAAAGCTCCCGGATGTCCTGCTTATTGAACCGTCCGATTCTGTTTTTGCTTGCTCTGCGCACCATTTCCAGTGCGGGCAGCTTGGTTTCCACAAGCGCCACGCGATCCTCAAAGTCCTTATACGCCGCAAGGATCGTTCCGAGCAGGTATTTGATGAAAGGCACTACATCCTCGGTGCCTTCACGCCAGCCGGTTTGCGCCTGCGCAAGTGCGGCGTAATACAGATCCTTGTTTTTGGCGATTTTGGCTTCAAGGGAGATGTACTTTCCAACATAAAAGCCGTTTCGGTACAGAAGCAGCGTCGTGAGCAATCTACTCATTCTTCCGTTGCCATCATTGAAGGGATGGATGCACAAAAAGTCATGGATGAAAACCGGGATTGCAATCAACGGCTCCAGTTCCATATTGCCAATTACACGGTTGTATTCTGCGCAGATCCTGTCCAATGCTTCCGGCGTCTCATAAGGGGTAAGCGACGTGAACAGCGTTTCCACATGACCATCCGGATAGGTGGCGGTGATATAATTCTGTGTGATCTTTGTGCGTCCCGCAAGCGGGTTATTCATGTGGCTGTAGAGGATTTTGTGAAGCTGCAGGATGTAGTTCTGCGTGATTGGTATCGCGTCAAAGCTCTCGTGAATGATACTCAGCACATCGCGGTAACCGGCGATCTCCTGCTCATCCCGGTTCCTCGGCGTGGTTTTCTCCTTGACAAGCTGCCGGATTCGGGTTCTCGTGGTGACAATGCCCTCAATGGCGTTCGATGCCTCGGTGCTCTGTATCTTGGCAATCTCCACGAGCTTTTCGAGTTCCTCCGGGCGCTGCTTCAAATACAGTTCCTGCTTCCCGGCTTCCTTGTATATGGCCGCAATCAGACCAAGAACGTCCGAGTCCCACTTTTGTTGCCTGATTGCAGAGTAATTGAAGGTTCTCATTTCCTTACCTCCATTCTGTTTCCCTTAAATATTAGAATAAAATAAGGGAATAGTCAATGAGTTGTGCGATAAATCCCTTACTATTATGCCTGAATTAAGGGATTTACAATCTTAGTCGTAAACCGCCTATTCTTTGTTTATAGCGACGCAACCTTTGAACTGTTGCTTTTGAAGAAGCCACTTGCAGAGAAATTTGTTTCACGCAGGGAACGTTCTTTCTTGAAGTCTCTCTACAAATACGACTTGATTTTATATCACTTTGGTGATACTATTGCAGATAGAGATATGCGGGAGGGACACACGGATGAATCAGAAAATCACGCTGTATCACGGCTCCGAGCAGCTTGTGGAAACGCCGACTTTCGGGTTGGGCAAGAAAAACAATGACTTCGGTCTTGGCTTTTACTGCACGGAAAGCGAAGAACTTGCGAAAGAATGGGCCGTGTCCTCTCTGCGCAATGGCTTTGCCAATCGTTACAGTCTTGATACGGAATACCTGAAAATCCTGAATCTGAACAGTCCGGACTATACGATTCTGAACTGGATCGCCGTTTTAGTGGAGCACCGCCTGTTTTCCATCAAAACCCCGGCAGCGCAGCGGGCAAAACGGTACTTGATTGACAATTTCAGCGTCAACGTCAATGCCTATGACCTGATTATTGGCTATCGCGCTGATGACTCCTATTTTGACTATGCCGAGTCTTTCTTAAATAACGGAATTTCCGTACAGCAGCTTGCAAAAGCCATGCGGCTGGGAAAGCTGGGAGAGCAGATCGTCGTCAAGTCCAAATATGCGTTCTCGCTGCTGCATTACGAGGGATTTTCCATCGCAGAAAAGGAAAAATATTATGTTCTCCGCAAGGCCCGGAACGATGAAGCCGATCAACATTATGTGAGCATACTTGAAGAAGAAACCGATGGTCTGTATATGCTGGATATCCTGAGAGGAGGCATTCAAAACGATGACCCACGCATACCAAGAAATGTATCTAAGTAACGCACAGGCGCTGCTGGGCGACGCTTTTGACTATGCCGTCAACGCCTGCGGAATTTCGGGAAATGACTTTGTGAAGCTATTTTCCGTAAGCTCTGTCAGCAAGCGAATCGAGAATGGTGAGCCTGCCTATCTGGCAGGAAAAAGCGGAATTGAAGTCGTGGAAGATGTTCTTGTCGAGACAACCGGCAAAGCGCCAACTGCCAAACCGCAGGCAACGTTCAGCCGTTCCAGAGAGTATTGGATTGGCTGGGCTATCGCGTACTATCAATGGTTCTCCGGCAGGAAATTCGGCGATATTTTCAAGGTCCTTTCGTTCGAGGATTTGCAGCAGATGTACGCTCCGCTTCACGAAGCAGACATCAGCAAATTTGCCGATATTGCCGATGCCAAAGTGCGTGCGTATTTTACAGATACCAATCTCAAGCGCATCCGTACAACCTACGGCTGCACACAAGCAGAGCTTGCCAAGCGAAGCGGCGTCAGCCTCCGGTCAATTCAAATGTACGAGCAGCACAACAAGGATATCAATAAAGCCAGCGCGGAAACGGTTCTCAGCCTTGCCAAAGTCCTTGGCTGCACAATGGAGGATCTTCTGGAAAAGTGAGATCAATGCAACCATAGCCAAATATGAAAAAGAAAATGCAATGTGGCGCTGCACGATCAACAGAAAAACATCGCCTTTAAATTCCCCATATACTGAGATTACAGATGAGTGGCTGCGAGAAACACCTACAAAAACGAATTTGAAAAACGCCTTGGTCGCTGACATTGACGCTGATGGTATAATTTATAAAAGCATAATGGAATATGTTCAGCTTCTGAACGAAAAAAGCGCAGATATCACATTGCCTCTTGCTAGCGTATGCTCCTGTAAAGTAACTGCGCGGGTAAAAGCGCAAAACTCGATTGAGTTTAAAATTCAAAACTACAAGACAGAGCGACATGAATTTGGTAAAATTTCAATCAACAAATGTATCAACGATTTATTCGGCATCAGGATCTTTTTGCGAGAGCCATTGACTTTTGATGAGGTTTATTCATTCATAGAAGATACTTATCCAAACAGGTACCGATGTATTGACTCATCAAAGTTTGACTATAAAGCTGTTCACCTTTATTTCAAAGAGAATAATCAGTCATTTCCGTGGGAGCTGCAGATTTGGAATATGTGTGACATGGATAGCAATTTCTCATCTCAAAAAAAATACAAGCAGGAATACACCGCATGGGAGAAAGAAAGCAAGGAAGGAGGAATCATCAATGATTAAGCACTACATTATTATGAGTAGTTCGTACACCGATGGCAGTCGTGTAGCATTGGATATTACGGAGGATCGCTTTCTTAACAGCAAAGCAATTGCAGAAATGATTGAGGAAATCAGGAAAAACTGCGGCAAAGATGTTCCTCTATCAACGCATTTCATCGAAACAGAATCCGCTTCATGGGATTCTGTTGTAGCGTATGATCCATTCTTTGAGGATGTCGAATGTACTAAATCGACAACAGCGTTTTCTGAGAAAATCAAAAAAGGTAGAGTTTTGTCAGGACTGGACGTTGCAAATTACATTCTTTCAAAAATTCGGTGTACGCATCTTTCACTGGAAAAACTCGTTTATTATGCATATGCGGATTACCTCTGTGAGCATTCTGAGCGGCTATTTGAAGATCACATTTATGCATTCCGTCATGGTCCTGTCATTAACAGTGTCTATGAGACTTTTAAGCGAAGTGGCCCCCAATATGTGAAGCCGTTCGAGTTTGGTGACGACAGTGATATTCGGACTGGCGTAAAAGAGTTACCCGCAAGAAGCCGCATTCTGTTTGCTAAAGAAGGCACAGAAAAACTCTCGTCTATTGATAGGACGATTGCAAAATACGGAAAGTACTCTGCGGGAGCGCTTGTTGATCTCACACACCGCGCTGGCACTCCATGGTCTTATGTGGACAGTTCCGTGGCATATCAGGAAATTTCGGATAATTTGATTATGGCATATCACCATGTTGAGAGCGTATAAACTAGATGATTGTATTCTTTGTCTATAGCACCGCAATCTTTGAACTGCCGTCCTCGCAGAAACCACTTGCATAACCCTCTGCCCGGAGTTACAATGCAGACACTTTGAACATAGAAAACGCTTCCCGTCTTTTTTTGTCGGGAAGCGTTTTTTGACCACATGGATTACTACAGACGCGCGCGGAACAGGCGGAAATGGGGGTTCAAAAGAGGGTACGAGAGTAACGGAATACGAGCGGAAATGATGAAAAATCATTGGAAACGTCCGAAAAAAGTTTTCGGTTCCTGTTTGGGACCACGAGGCCGCTGGTTCGAAACCAGTCACTCGGACCAGAAAACCCGCTGAAATCATAAGATTTCAGCGGGTTTTCTATGTAAATTGTTCGATTTTTTTCAAAAAGTTATTCTTTGATTATTGCGGCGCAGGATTTGCGCTGCGGATTCGGCAAATTGGAATTTTCCGATCCCAGCATCAATCGATATCGTTCAAGCCCGCCTGATTTATCTTCGTATACAAATCCGTTTTTGATTGCAATCTTTTTGCTGGCGATTTGTCGCTCATCGCATTCGATGACGCAGCTTTCAGCGCCCAGATATCCTGCGCATTTTATCAGTTCCTTTGTTACTTCATCTGCAATTCCGATTCCCCAGTAATTTCGGTTTAAGATCCAGCCGATCTCATAATCGTTTTTCTCATAGCAATGAAAAATTGCGTGTCCAATTACTGTTCCTGTCATTTTCCAGACGATCGCATAAACCAACGGTGGTTTGCATAGTCCTGCCAATTGAATAAAAGAGTTTACTCTTTCAATGTCAAAAGCCTGTTCAACATACATCATAACGCTTGCGTCTGAAAGTACTTGATACAAATCGTTGGCATCTTCCATTTTCATGTTGCGGATCATACATCTCTCTGTTATTAATTCCATACTTACCACCGCGAATTCTGGTTCTCTCTTCGAGTTATCCCGATTTGTTTCATTATAGCAAACGATCTGCCAAAACACAATCGCAGCCATCCGAATGTCATGCTCCGGGCGGCTGCGATTTGTCCATTCGATCAGTGATTGTCCGCTTTCTGCCGCTTCAACTCCGCCAGCTCCGCTTTCATCTCTGCGATCAGCATCCAAATATGCTATGATTTTTCCACCCTATCAAACCACTTGTTTCTTTATACCGCTTGTAGCCCCTTGTACACCGTTGCTTTCTTTTCCTGTGTTCACACTCCTTGTCAAATTTTGTTGTTTTCATTGTACCAGAACAACTGCTGAAATACAAGTCAGCCGCCCGAAACCTTTCGGGCGGCTGCGTTGATCTTCGATTAACCGGAATTGATCTTATCCTTTTCTGCACTGGATATGGAACTGTCCGTCTTTTTCCTGCAGGGATTCAATCCTGAGTCCGGCGTTTTCTAAAAGGTGAACGATAGAATCTGAAGACTGTGCATCCCTTTTGACGATTCCATAGGCCGTATGGATTTTGAGGGTGCCAGACTTGACATCCAGATCGATCACAAAAGGTTCCGGATAGGCAGAACAAATGTCACAATCCCAGATATGCATCCATTTGCCGGCTTTGAGGACACGCGCAGCCTCACGAATCGATTTCTGCTGTTCTTCCGTCGTCATGTACATCAACGTATAGAAAAAGGTCACATTGTCAAATGAATCGTCTGGAAATAATAATTCTGTTGCGTCCATAAGCTGCTTGGAACAGCAGTCCGGAGCTTCCTCCAATTCCTCCTCACAGTTATCAATGGCAGTGACCCTGTCTTTGTAGATCTGCCCGATTACAGCCTCACCCCCGCCTCCAATATCAAGAATCGAGCCGGTCAGAGTTTCTTTGATTTCTATCGTCATATACGCCCTCGCAAGCTGGAAATTAGTATCGATTCAAATCCTGATCAATTTCATTATACCAAACCCGCCCCCAAAACACAACCGCAGCCGTCCGGAGCATCCCGGGCGGCCGCTCACCGGTTCCGCCGGTAGCCCGTCTCGTCGCGGTATTCGGGGTGATCGCGCAGATATGGGTCCTTGTCGCCGCAGATGGTGTAGTCGCATTTGCAGCCGTTCGCGCAGGTTGTTGTCCGTACCAGCCGCGCGTGGATCAGCTCCATCGACGCATAGTCCACATTGCAGAGCGCGGGCATGATGTCCGTCAGTCCGTGCTTGATCGCAAACTCTGCCGCGGGGCAGGCCGTGAATTCATAATAGATGGGCTTGTCCTTGTCAAAAGGGGAGACCGCCATCTCGTAATCGTGCCAATGGTCGCAGAGCGACTTTGCCCGCGTAAACGCCTTGTACATGAGCCTTTTGAAAAACGGCTTGTTGCAGTCTACAAATTTTAACCTGCGGAAAGCGGGGAGGATCAGGTTTTCCTCCATCTCCTCGATCTCCCGGAACGACGTGACGGCCCGGCAAGCCACATAGTAGCTCAGGATCGCAATGCAGTCATAGGTGCCGCCCGCGCCGTTGTGGAAATTCTTCCTGCCGCCGAGGTCGGTGCGCCAGTCGGAGAGGAAGTCCACATACTGCCGCTGCACCTGTTCCCACACGGCCTCCCGCTCCGCCGCCGGATAGTGCAGCGCGATCTTTGCCAGGATCTCCTTTTTGCACGGCTTGGAATACAGCACGTGGCAGCTGCGGTCAAATTGCAGTTCGTTGTCTTTCATCTGGTCATCCTCCGATCCTGCGTCCCGACGGGCTGTGCCGCCTCCGCCGGCCCGGCCAGGAATTTCTCCGCGTACCGGCAGAATTCCTCCGGATGCACGATGACCAGCTCCGCGTGCGCCATTTTCGGGATTCCGTGGATCCGGATCTGCGGGAAATAGCGCTTGATGAAGCGGATATTGCTCCGGCGGTCCTTCTTTTCGTCGTCGCCGTACCAGTAGGTGATCTTCGCGCCGCCTGCGGCGGGCATCTGCGGCAGAGCGTAGTTGTTGCCCGACCAGAACACATTGCGGATCGTCCGGTCGGAATAGGTCTTGAGATAGGCCTCCATCGCGTCGTATTCCTTCACCGGGTCATGCCCGGGGATGGTGAACCGTTCCGGGGGAAACGCCGCTTCCAGAACCTTCATGTTCCCCACCTCACCCTGTTAAACACATCTAACTCGCGCCTAAAATCAAACGGTTAGACAATCCTAACCGCCGCCCCAAAAACAACACGGCCCCAGCCGCATTCTTACCTCTATACTAACAAAAACCCCGCCCCCTGTCAAGCCGCCAGCGGGCAAAGACCCGTGCTCACGCGCGGGTCTTCGGCTGGTATTGCATGTTGGAGACGTTATAGATGGTGATGAAGGCTTTGGGGTCTTCGCGGTTGATGAAGTTCATGAGCTTCTGGTATTCGCTTTTGTCGACGATGGTGATGATCTCGTTGTGTTTTTCGAAGTTATAGGCGCCGATCGCTTCGTAGATCGTGGCGCCGCTGTGCAGGTCGTCGATGATGAACCGGCGGAGCGCCTCCTCCTTCTCGGTGATGATGCAGACGCGGCGCTTTTTGTTGTTGTCAAAGATGAAATGGTCCAGAATGATGCCGTTGAAATACGTGCCGAGGACGCTCAGGACCACCGTCTTTGAATCATAGACCAGCGCTGCCGACAGCGCCACGCACATGCCGGCCAGCGACATGGCCCGGCCGAGCTCGATGCGCAGGTATTTGTTCAGGATCTTCGCCACGATATCCAGCCCGCCGGAAGACGCGTTGCGATTAAAGAGGATGCTGAGGCCAATACTCACCACCAGAATGTAGCACAGCACGTCGAGCATCTGGCTGCCTGTCAGTGATGCAAAATCCGGGAACAGCCGCTCAAAAAGCCCCAGAAACACCGGCAGCATCACGCTCGTATAGACGGTCTTCGCTCCGAATTCCCGCCCGCAGGTGAGAAAGCCGATCAGCAGCAGGACGACGTTCAAAATCATCGTGATCGTCGACAGCGGCAGCGGCACGAAATTTGACAGCACGATGCCAAGGCCGGAAATGCTGCTGACCGAGGTATGGCTCGGCACCAGGAAAAAATATACCGCCGCCGCGATGATCGCCACCGCCGCGGTCAGGATCGCCGCTTCCTTCAAAACTTCGGCGGCGCTCAGCTTTTTGTTCATCTGCGTGGTCCCTCCCAATCGCAATTTGCTTCATTATAGCAAACTCGGACTCCAAACGCAATCGCTGCCGACTGCCGGGAGGTTCCGGAATAAAAGAAACAGGCGGATCCCGGAAACGCGGGATCCGCCTGTTTCGCAAAGCGATGGGGTGCTTTGCGGGGGCAGAGGAAAGGGGAGCGACTCATGTGTGCCGCGCTGCAATCGCGCTCGCTTTGACAGCGCGATCTCTGCTCCGGGATGAAAACGTTTTGATACATTTGTTATGTCAGGAAATTCATGCTATAATATTAAAGAGGGATTGTTGGATCATGGCTGGATATTTCAGGATTATACCGGCATTACGGCATCCTTCCTTTACACAACGGAAAAACTCTGTTTTCCTATGTACTCGTATATGCGGAGCCGGAACAAAGTTTGCATTGGAGGCGATTTGCTTGATGAAAGTTCGTTATTTCCTCGTCGCGATCGCGGTCTGTCTCATGTTATCTGTGTGTTCGGGATGCTACGGGACAGGCTATGATCGGAGTATCCCCGCCATGGCATATCCCAGCGGAAACGTACTTGAGATCAGCACGGGGGCGGAGCTGAATCCGGGAACCTATATTGCCTATGGCGCGAATCAGTTTTCAACCGATCTGTCATTATCTGCGCTGGTACAGAGAATATACCGCGACGACGCTGTATTTCAAATCGTCTCCACGCCTGCACAGAGAAACATCGGTACTCTGATCTGGGTCCCGCAAGGCAACGGTACGCGCGATGTATATTATCTGGAAAAAGTTGGCCAGGACGGCGAAAAGAACTGGTATCTCTTTTCCGGCCTGTGCTACAGGCTTTACAACGACCAGGAAGGCACGGATTCTATTCTTTTCCCGGGCTTCTGCCTGGATGCACCGGATGATGACATACTTAAGCTCTCCTATGATACGCCCTACCTCTGCGATCCAGTCACAGTCGGGGGTCAGACATGGGAGGATATTCTGCAGGAAATCTCGGCATTTTATGAGAGTACAGGATATTTTGATGCTGTATGGCAGGATCCCATTCTCTCGGTACGCGGCAAAGGAACGGCCCGGAATATTCCCGCACTGACGCTGCGGTTTGATACGGTTGAGGAGCAAACCTATGTAACGATCCTCCAACCGGATTAAGTCTGTGTAAGTACGTATGCTCCGCTGATTGCACCGCTTTTTAGGCTTGTTTATGGTATAAAGCAGGGACACTAGAAGACTGTCCCTGCTTTATCCGTTTACAGTCTTTACAGATGATCGGTTCGCAGTGATGTTCTCCTCTGCTGCAGACAGATTGACTTTCCAGCAGGTTTTTGATGCAATTCGGTTAGAGAACATTAACTAAAACGCATCATACACAGAAAGCTGTGAGCAAATGAAAAGTCTGCTTCAAGCGGCGCTTCGGCGGCACCATCGGCCAGCTGGCCTCCGCGCCCTCCAACGAGTCGCTGATCGGCCGGATCTTCGAGGAGACAAAATACAAGGTCGCCTACGAGCCGAACATGGGAGACTATCTGCTCTGCCACGCGGCGTTCGTGCTGCCCGCGGCGTTTGCGTGCTACAAGACGGACGGCGACCTCAAAAAGCTCAAGGGCAATACCGCCTACCTCAGCCGGATGATCGACGCTAACATCGAGGGCTACCGCGCCATCCGGAGCGCCGGACATACGATCCTGCCGAAGGAGGACACGGATTTTGAAAGCGCGGCCTACCGCAAGACCTGCCTGCGCTTCTTCAAGCTCATATGCGCCACGAGCCTCGGCAAGATCTGCGTGTCCGACCACGCCATGAACGCCGTCGACGAGATGAGCGCCCTGGACCGCGATCTGAAGCGCTTCTTTGAGGAAGCCGGTGCAGACGATCCGGTCTGGCAGGCGCTTGAGCGGGAAGCCGGGAAGTATCTGCGATGAAGATCACCATTCTCGCGGCGCTCCTGGTTTTTCTGGCCTATTTTCTCCTGCTCTACGGCGCGGTCGGCTTCATTCAGGATAAGCGCTTTTTCGCCTCCGCCCCGCAGGAGAATCTGGCCGCGATCCCCGACCGGAAGGAGCGCTTCCGCGGCGCGCGCGCCCTCGGCTGGGTGATCGAGGGGCTTGCCGTGCTGCTCTTTCTCGGCGCGGCCGCGCTTGCCGTGTGGGACGGCGTCAGGAACCAGTTCGGCTTTGGGGCATTCTTCGCACGGTTTTTGTTCATGCTCTACGTCATGGAGGTTTACGATATCGCGTTCTTCGACTGTGTGCTGCTCTGCCGCTTGAATTTCTTTCCCCACTTTTACCCCGAGCTCAAAGGCGTGGTCGGCCCGCACATGTTCGGCTATAACAAGCGCACCCATCTCATCCACTTCGCCATCTACCTCCCCGCCAGCGCCGCCGCAGCCGCCCTCTGCACCCTGCTGCCCGCGTGAAGACTGGTCGGAGCCGCTGAAACTGGGAAAAACTGCACGCACGTCCTCGGGAAATAGGTTGAAAAATAGCTAGGATCGTGCTATACTCTCTACGAGGTGAGAACCATGATCATTGATACCAAACAGATTATAACCGTGACGGAGGCCAACCAGAATTTCTCCCGCGCCACCCGGATCGCCGATGAGAAGGGCTCCGCGCTGGTGTTTAAGAACAACCGACCCAAATATAAGCTGACGAATCTGGAGGTGGAGCCGGATCTCGAGCTGACCGACGATGAAAAGATCGACGTAGTTGCCCGCAGGATCCTGATCCGCTTCAAGCCTGCGTTTCTGGAGTTGGCCAAATGATCAAATTTTCAAAGGACAAGGTCCTGCTCCTGCATAAGCTGATCGCAGAGGAGACCGGCGGCAGCGTCGGCGTCCGAGATGAAGCTCTGCTGGAATCAGCGCTGGAAGCGGCCTTCGCCAGCTTCGGCGGAAAAGAATTCTATCCCACCAAAGAGGAAAAGGGCGCCCGTCTGGGTTATACGCTGATCTCCAACCATGCGTTCGTCGACGGAAACAAGCGAATCGGTATGTACGTGATGCTGACCTTCCTCGAGGTCAACGGCATCCATATGGACTGCACGAATGCAGACGTTGCGACTGTCGGCCTGTCCGTCGCCGACGGCTCCATGTCCTATGAAGCGCTCCTGGCCTGGGTCCGGACGCATGCGTCTGTCTGATAGAACTGGTGTGTACAACGAACCCCCGCTTCCTGGTTTGACGGGAAGCGGGGGTTTTATTACAGGGACTGCAGCGCGGTGCCGATGTCGGCGCTGAGGAGGATCGAGCGGGGACCGAGATAGGCCGGGGCGTCTTCGTCCAGGTTGATGCTGGCGTAGACGGCGTTCGGGTTTTCCTCGGCCATGCGGCGGAAGGGGTATTTGATGATGCCCGGGGTGTTGTAGCCGACGCCGAGCTCGAGAAAGAGAATCTTCTGTCCGGCGCGGGTGCGGAGAAAGTTTGCGTATCGCTCCGCAGCGGCGTGCCACCCCACGTCCTCGACGAATGTGTCGTCGCAGCGCAGATTCATCGTCATGGGTCTGCCGCAGTGCGGGCAGACGGGGACCAGCTCCGACGGGATCCGCAGGTCCTTCTGCCGCGCAAGCATCTCACGGACGGCGGCTTCATTGTCATACGTCTCCTGCCGGCACGGGCCGCTGCACTGGAACAGGCCGTAATCGCCCTGCGTGTAAAACAGGCGCTTTTTGCCAAATCCGGCCTTCTGGAAGCAGTGATCCACGTTCGTGGTGATGACAAAATAGTCCTTGCCCCGCAGCAGCGCCAGAAGCGTGTCATACACCGGCTTCGGCGCGTCCTGATAGCGGTTGAGGAAGATATACCGGCTCCAGTACGCCCAGGATTCCTCCGGGGTGGGGTAGGGGTAAAACCCGCCGGAATACATATCGTGAAAGCCGTATTTTGCTGCAAAATCCGAGAAATTCTCGCGGAACCGCTCGCCGGAGTACGTAAACCCGGCCGCCGCGGACAGACCCGCGCCCGCGCCGACGACCACCGCGTCCGCGGCCAGGAGCGCTTCTCGCAGGCGCTCAAGCTTGCCGGAGCAGCTGCGCATAGATCTCCCGGTCCTGGTCTTTGAAAACATTGAAGATCACCTTCATCCGGCTGCCGGAGGCAGCCTTGTATTGCCGAACGGTCTGCACGGCGATCTCGGCCGCGCACCGGTTCGGAAAATGGAACACGCCCGTGGAGATGCAGCAGAACGCAAGGCTCTCCACCCCGTTTTCCTCCGCCAGCGCAAGGCACGAGCGGTAGCAAGAGGCCAGCAGGCGCTCATCCTCCGCCGTCACGTCCCCGGAGACGATCGGCCCGACCGTGTGCAGGACATAGCGGCAGGGGAGGTTATAGGCCGGAGTAATTTTGGCCTGCCCGGTCGGCTCCTCATGTCCCTGCCGCTGCATCAGCTCCGCGCAGGCCAGCCGGAGCTGCACGCCCGCGTAGGTGTGGATGCAGTTGTCGATGCAGGCGTGGTTCGGGATGTAGCAGCCGGTCAGCCCGCTGTTCGCCGCGTTCACGATCGCGCCGCATTCGAGCTGCGTGATATCGCCCTGCCAGAGATACAGATTCCCACAAACGGGCGTCAGCTCGTCCGCGCGCGTGATGCCCGCCTCTGCGAGCTCATGCCGCAGATACGCATCCTGCACCTGCAGGAATTCATCCGAGACTGCCCGCGGCGCGCGCACGTTCATCAGTCCGCGCAGCAGGACCTTCTGCCGCTCCGCCTGCCGCGGGATCTCCTGCCTGCGGCAGGACGGCCGCTCCCGCAGAAGCGCCTCTATTAGGTATGTTCTCCGTTCCGCCTGATCCATGCGGCCGTCCTCCTTCGTTTTTCTTATTTGCCGGGGAAGAAGCCCACGGTCATATCGAGATAGTTAAGACCGCTGTAGCCCGCGTACTTCTCCTGCACCTTCGCCTTCATCTCCGCTGCGCTCTTGCATGTCAGCGCGATCTCCTTCAGGCCCGCCAGGTAGGCGACTTTGGTCTTCGCGTCCTTCAGATCCTCCGGGGTGTAATGCGCGGTCAGGACGAGGCTGAAGCCGTGGCGGATATAGTAGTTGAGCTGGGAGATGATGCCGTCGGCGTGCGGGCGGCCGGCCACGATGGAGTGGCAGTCGTGGCCCATCATGTGCGTGTACACGCAGTTGATCTCCGGGATCTCCAGGTCATAGGCCTCCGCGTTGGGCCGGACCACAAGGCGGATGCCCGCGATCCCGGTCTCGCCCTCCTCCAGAAGATGGTCCGCAGCGCAGAGCTCTGCGTCAAAGGTGCTGCCAAAGGCGGCCTTGAAATTGGCGACCAGTCCCGCGCCGCCGCCCGTGGTGTTGTAGGCCACAGACGAAGCCGTCCCGTAGGCCGGGACCCCGGGCAGGAAGGATGCGCCCGCCGCGTGGTAAGCGACCAGCTTGCCTTCGACCGTGATGTGCTCCTGTGCGAGGAAGGCGGTCAGCTCCCGGATGTTGTCATAGAAGCACGGCAGCTCGATCACCAAGCCGCGGCCGTTCTTCGCCAGAATGAACATCTCGTTGTCGATCAGGTCGCGGGTCTGATAGGCGTACAGCGTGACGCCGTTCTCAGTATAAATATCCACATGCCCCTTGTCCAGCTCTACCGTACGATCTGCGATTTTTTTCATGATTTTGTGCCTCCAACGTTCATTTCAACCGGAATTTCGCATTCCCTTGTCGTTGGCCCTATCATACCGCGCTTTGTTCCTTTCATAAAGTAAGCACAATATTGTGCCGTAGTTACCAAAAGGATACCATGCGCCGTTCTCCGCTCCGCCCCCAAAAAAAGGCTCCCCTTCCAGGGGAGCTGTCGCCGCAGGCGACTGAGAGGTCGTATCAGATCTGCAGCTGGTTGCCGCAGAAAATCTGCCATAAATAGAAGGTGCAGACCAGATTTGCTGGTCTGCACCTTTTTGCATTGGATTTGTTATTGGTTTGCACGCACCAGGGCTCCCTTGTGTAAAGGGAGCTGTCAGCGAAGCTGACTGAGGGATTGAGCCCTGCCGCGGGGGGCATACTATCCGGCAACTGCCACCGGCTCCGTTATGATTTGGAGGATTTTATCTGCTGCCGCACTTCTTCGGTCGCAAAAATGCAGCAGCGGTGGTTCATATTGATCTCAATGGTACCTTCCGTCTCGCCGTACCGATATTTGAAGCCTGTTCCGAAGTTGGATTGATCATTTTCTGTCGGAGCCTCATAACCTGCAACGGTCGATGTGATCTCTCTGTCATACGTGTCATCGTTGCTTTTGTAGGTACCGGTATAGCCGGTGTCCGCATAGATCACACCGTCGACCATGACCATGGGGATTAAGTCATACTTGACTTCTTCCTCCTGTGCGGCGCAGGCGATCATACCAAACATACATACCATTACTATGAGGAAAACCAGAAGTTTTTTTGATGAAAGGATCGTTTTCATATCAATTGCCTCCTTCCGTTCGGGCCGTTTTTCACCATTGCGATCGATGTTCTTCTTTCAGGGGGCGTTTTGCAGAACTCTGTGGTAATTCTACCAGAATTATTCAAGAATTGCAAGAGTCCGGGCTCAGCACAGAAGCGCAGCCCCCTTCGGTAAAGGATCAAATTGCAATCGCCGAACAGATGGTGTAGAATAAAGAAAAACACGTCCGCGATGTCTGCGCAGCGGAAGGGGAGGATGGGATGCGCAAAACGATTGCATATTTTCATCTTCCCGGCCTGTTTGAGGCGTATGCGTTCTACCGCGTCTTCCTGCCGCTGTTTTTTGAGCACCGGGAATATTTTTACGACTGGTGCGCCATCGGTTCGCTCTATGGCGCACCGGCGGACTGCATCTGGGGCGGCGGCCGCGTCGGCTCCGGCGAATGGTCGGCGCAGGAGGTTTTGGCACTGACGCGGGCCTATGGCCTGTCTGCCCGCCTGACGTTCAGCAACTCGCTGCTCCGCCCGGAGCACCTTTCGGATGGCCGCTGCAACGCCCTCTGCCGTGCGTTTGCCCGGAGCGATGGCCCGCAGAACGGCGTCATCGTCCACTCGGACCTGCTGCTGGACTACCTGAAAGCCAATTACCCGCAGCTGAGCTTCATCTCCTCGACCACCAAGGTCCTGACAAACTTCCGCCAGCTCCGGCAGGAGCTGGAACGGGCGGATTTTTCTGCCGTCGTGCCGGATTTCCGCCTGAACAAGGCCTTTGACGACCTCCGTGCGCTGCAGCAGCCGCTCAAGGACAAGACGGAATTCCTCTGCAACGAGTGCTGCTCGTTCGGCTGCCGGGAGCGGCGCGCGTGCTACGAGGCCGTCAGCCGGAAAAACCTCGGCGAACAGGCGGAGCATATCTGCACGGCCCCCGGCGCGTCCGCGGGCTACCGTTTTTCCAGCGCCATGGAGAACCCTGGCTTTCTCAGCGTCGGCGCGATCCGGAACGTCTACCTGCCCATGGGCTTTTCCAATTTCAAGCTCGAGGGCCGCGGCCTCGGCAGCGCCATGCTGCTGGAATTTCTGCTCTACTACCTGACCAAACCGGCATACCGGCTGCGCGTGCGCGAGGCGATCTACCTAGACGCCATGCTGGACTTATTTTAAGGCCCATCATGGACCTTCCCGAAGCATAGCGTCAGCTGCCCCCCCGCAACTGCGCGTTGCTTGCGCGCAGCAGGCCGGCGTGGTAATCTGGATCTGAGGTGATTTTTTATGAATACAAAAGATGTGATCCTGGAGCTCCGCACGAAAAAAGGCCTGTCGCAGGACGAGCTGGCGGAGAAGGTCTATGTGACCCGGCAGGCCGTCTCCCGCTGGGAAACCGGCGAGACGGTCCCGAACACCGAGACGCTGAAGCTGCTCTCGCGCTTTTTTGACGTCTCGATCAACACGCTGCTCGGTGCGCCGCGGAAGCTCATCTGCCAGTGCTGCGGCATGCCGCTCGAAGACGGGAACATGAGCCGCGAACCGGACGGCTCGTTCAACGAGGATTACTGCAAGTGGTGCTATACGGACGGCGCATTCACGTATCAGAGCATGGATGCGCTGATCGATTTCTGCGCGGCCCACATGGCAAACGATGCCTTTCCGCCCGTCAAGGTCCGCGCCTACCTGCAGGACCTGCTGCCGAAGCTCAAGCACTGGCAGATCGCCGAGAACAAATAACCACAAGATCTATCCCATCTGGAGTCAACAAACATGATCGATACCATGCTCGTCCGGGGCGCAAAAGTCCATAATCTCAAAAATATCGACGTCGAGATCCCACTGGGCAAGATCGTCGGCATCGCCGGCGTGTCCGGCTCGGGAAAATCCTCGCTGGCGCTGGGTGTCCTGTACGCCGAGGGTTCGCGCCGGTATCTCGAGGCGCTTTCCACCTATACCCGCCGGAGAATGACGCAGGCGTCGAAGGCCAGCGTGGACGAGGTGCTGCATGTCCCCGCCGCCCTGGCCCTGCACCAGCGCCCCGGCGTGCCGGGCATCCGCAGCACCTTCGGCACAGGCACGGAGCTGCTGAGCAGTCTGCGCCTGATGTACTCCCGCCTTGCCAGCCACCGCTGCCCGAACGGGCATGAACTCGCGCCGTCGCTGCTCGTTGCAGCCGGAAAGGAGCTCGTCTGCCCGACGTGCGGCGCGCATTTTTATGCGCCGTCGGCTGAGGAGCTGGCGTTCAACTCACAGGGCGCGTGCCAGACCTGCGGCGGCACCGGCGTCGTCCGCACGGTCGATCTTGATACACTGGTGCCGGACGACTCCCTGACCATCGACGAGGGCGCGGTCGCCCCGTGGAACAGCCTGATGTGGTCCCTGATGACGGATATCTGCCGCGCGATGGGCGTGCGCACCGACGTGCCCTTCCGCGACCTGACGGAACAGGAAAAGGACATAGTCTACCACGGTCCGGCCGAGAAGAAGCACATCCTCTACCACGCAAAAAAAGCCGGCTCCAACGACTTTGCCGAGCTGGATTTCACGTATTATAACGCCGTCTACACCGTGGAGAATGCCCTAGCAAAGGTCAAGGACGAGAAGGGAATGAAGCGGGTGGAAAAATTCCTGAAGGAAGATGTCTGCCCGGACTGCCGCGGCACGCGCCTGTCCGCCGCCGCCCGCGCGCCGAAGGTGCGCGGTATCTCGCTGGACGAAGCCTGCACGATGACGCTCGCGCAGCTGGTCGAATGGGTGCGGGGCGTCCCGGCCAGCCTGCCGGAGGACATGCGCCCGATGGCCGAGAGCATCTGCGAGGCGTTCCAGAGTACCGCCAAACGGCTCATGGACCTGGGACTCGGTTACCTGACGCTCGACCGCTCGGCCGCCACGCTCTCCACCGGCGAGCGCCAGCGGATGCAGCTGGCCCGTGCCGTGCGCAACCGCACGACGGGCGTCCTCTACGTGCTGGATGAGCCGTCCATCGGCCTGCACCCGTCCAACATCGTCGGCCTCACCGGCGTGATGCACGATCTGGTGGATGACGGCAACTCCGTCATTCTGGTCGACCACGACACGCAGATCTTAAAGGAAGCCGACTGGATCGTAGAGATGGGTCCGGAAGCGGGCGCGAAGGGCGGACACGTCATCGCGCAGGGGACGATCCCAGCGATCGAGGAAAACCCCGCGTCCCAGATCGGTCCCTTCCTCTCCGGAAAAGCCGAGACGGAGCTGCGGCCCCGGGCGGCGAAGGAAGCTGTGTTTGCAAATGGGACCATGCATCTGTCCACGTCTCAGATCCATACCGTCAAGCCGCTGGAGGTCGAGATCCCGAAGGGACGGCTGACCGTCGTCACCGGTGTGTCCGGCTCCGGCAAGACCACCATGGTGCTCGAGAGCCTCATTCCCGCTCTGGAGGCAAGCATCAGCGGCAGCGCCCTGCCCGCGCATATCCGCGCAGTCAAAGCCGACGGTATTGCGCATGTCAAGCTCATCGACGCCACGCCCATCGGCATCAATGTCCGCTCGACGGTCGCCACCTACGCGGGCGTCCACGACGAGCTGCGGAAGCTGTATGCGAGATCTGCCGACGCAAAGGAAAGGGGCTATCAGGCGAGCGACTTTTCCTACAACACCGGCTCCCTCCGCTGCCCCGGCTGTGACGGGACGGGCGAGGTGAGTCTGGACGTGCAGTTCCTGCCGGACGTCAACATCCCGTGCCCCGACTGCCGCGGCTCGCGCTACGCAAGAGCCGCTTATGATGTGAAGCTCGCAAATAAGACCGGCAAATGCGTGTCCCTGCCGGAGCTCATGGACATGGATGTAGCTTCCGCGCTTGACTTCTGCAGGGATATGAAGACCGTCAGCCAGAAGCTTGGCATTCTGAAGCGGCTCGGCCTCGGCTATCTGACGCTCGGCGAGGAAACGCCGAGCCTCTCCGGCGGCGAAGCGCAGCGGCTGAAGCTTGCGAGCGAGATCGGCAAAACGCAGACCGATTCCGTCTTCGTTTTCGACGAGCCGTCCATCGGCCTGCACCCGCTGGACGTGCGGGTGCTGCTCGGCGTCTTTCAGGCGCTGCTGGACAGCGGCGCGACGGTCGTCGTCATCGAGCACGATCTGGACGTCATCCGCAATGCCGATTACATCATCGACATGGGCCCCGGCGGCGGAGACGCCGGCGGCCGCATCATTGCAGCTGGTACGCCGGACGAGATCCGGCAGGATCCCGCCAGCGTCACCGGCCGGTATCTGTAAAACCAGAAAAGGAGGCCAGCAGCATGGAATTGCCTGCCTGTCCGGTAGAGACGACGCTGATGCTCATCGGCGATAAGTGGAAGGTGCTGATCCTGCGCGATCTGATGAGCGGGACGAAGCGCTTCGGCGAGCTGAAAAAGTCCATCGGTCACGTCACGCAGAAGGTCCTGACCGCGCAGCTGCGCGATATGGAGGCCAAAGGCCTGCTCACGCGCAAGGTCTGCGCCGAGGTACCGCCGCGCGTGGAATATACCCTGACCGCTACCGGCTACAGCCTGCGGCCCATCCTCGACTCTATGGTGGCCTGGGGCACGGATTATCAGAAGCAAAACGGAGGCGCACCATGCGATCCATGAGGCCGGACCCAGCCATCCGCGTCCGCCGCCTCCGCATTCCGACCGCGCAGGGCAGCATCCCTGCCCTCGTTCTCTCTCCGAAAGCCGCGCCGGAGAACGCGCCCGGTATCCTCTGGCTCCACGGCGGCGGCTACGTCGCCGGGATGAAGGAAATGGTCCATATGTCCCGCGCCGTGGAGCTGGTGAAGCGCTTCGGCGCAGTGGTGCTGTCTCCGGGCTACCGGCTGGCGCTGCAGGCGCCGTATCCCGCAGCCATGGACGACTGCTATGCGGCGCTTTTGTACCTGCGCAGCCATGCCGCGGCGCTCGGCGTGCGGAGCGACCAGCTCATGGTCGGCGGCGAGAGCGCGGGCGGCGGCCTGTGTGCCGCCGTCTGCATCCGCGCCCGGGACGAGGGGACGGTGAATGTCGCCTTCCAGATGCCGCTCTACCCCATGCTGGACGACCGCGACACCGAGACCTCCCGCGACAACCATGGCCGCGTCTGGAACACCCGGCGCAACCATCTCGCCTGGCGGCTCTACCTGCGCGGCAGAGACCGTGCGGACCTGCCGCCCTATGCCGCGCCCGCGCGGCTGACGGACTTTTCCGGCCTGCCGCCCGCCTATTCGTTCGTCGGCGACGGCGAGCCGTTCTACGCCGAGACTGTTCGCTATTTCGCGCAGCTGCGCGCCGCGGGCATCCCGGCGGAGATGGACATCTATCATACCGACCTGCACGCGTTCGACATGATGCAGCCGAAGACCGCGCTGAGCCAACAGGCAGCTGCGGCCTTTGACCGGCATTTCGCATGGGCGCTGGCGCACTGTTTCGCGCCGCAGAAAACCGAAAAAGGAGCATAATTATGCCATATCCCTGGATCGACGACTATCTCCTGCAGAAGCCCGGTGTCACAAAGGACCTGCAGCCGGACTGGAACTGGATCCGCTATCAGATCGGCGGCAAACTGTTCGCCGCCGTCTGCCTGGACGATCAGGACCAGCCGTATTACATCACCCTGAAGCTCGACCCCGCCGAGGGCGACTTCCTCCGCGGGCAGTATGAAGACATCCTGCCCGGCTACTACATGAACAAGACCCACTGGAACTCCGTCCGCGCGCAGGGCTCCGTCCCCGACGATCTGCTGAGAAACCTCCTCGACGAAGCCTACCGCCTGGTCCTCCACGCCCTCCCCAAAAAGAAACAACGGGAGATCACAGGCGAATAAAGAAAAGCATGAGCTGCTGCGAAAAAGGCACCGGGGCTATTTGCCCCGGTGCTTTTCCTTTCGTTTCTGCTGCCGGCAGGTAAAGCGGCGCTGCTTTTCTTCTTCCCGCTGCTCGCGCGAGCGGGTCTGCTTTTCAAGCTTCTGCGCCTCGCGCTGCAGCTGCAGCGCCTGCTGTGACCGGGTGCCGACTGTGCTGGCAGCGGTCTGCTTCCGGATCTGGCGCTGTATCCGCTTCGGATTTGCCGCGTCCGGCCGGATGGCCGCGGCAACAGACGGACTGAACCGCAGACGGCTGTGGTTTTTCAGCACGTAGGCCAGGACCTCATAGTCCTTCGGCTCCGCGCCGAAGGTGACCTTGCAGACCGAAAGCGTATTGCCTTCGATCCGCTCAAAGATCCCGACCCAGAACGGCGCCTCAAACAAAACCGTCAGTCTGGTCAAATTGCTGTCCATAACGAAACCCTCCTGAAAAGAAATTCCGCAGGAACGGACGACCCGGAGGGGAGGGTTACTTACCTGCGCCGCGCGGGCGCAGACGGCTGGGCTACCTACCAGCTCTGGCGGACCAAAGACTCAGCCCACGTTGCGTTTTTATCCTGCGATTATATTAGGCGCAGATCTGCGCGTAATACCGGATTCAGCGGCCGAACAGAGCGGCGGCCTGCTCCATGCGCCGGGCGATCGGCACGCCGAACGGACAGCGCGCTTCGCACGCATGGCAGCCGATGCATTCGGAGGCCGTATGCCCCAGCAGCTCGTAGTGCGACTGGATGGTCGCCGGGACCTCGGGCTGCATGGTCGCAAGATCGTAGAATTTGTTGATCATCGCGATATCCAGCTCCGCGGCGCACGGCTTGCAGTGCCCGCAGTAGGTGCACTGGCCGCGGTAGGAGTGGAACGGCGCGTTGGCGAGCACCGACGCGTAGTCCTTTTCCTCGGCCGACGCGGTCTCGTAGGCGACGGCCGCGTCGACTTGCTCCTTCGTGTCGTAGCCGCACAGGATGGAACAGACCGCCGGGCGCGTCAGCGCGTAGTGGATGCACTGCACCGGCGTCAGACAGACGCCGAACGGCGAGCGTTTCTCATCGAACAGCCGCCCGCCCGCGAAGCCCTTCATGACCGTGATGCCGACATCGTTCTGCTCACAGACGCTGTACAGATGTGCGCGCGCCGCGTCGATGCCTTTGAGCCCCGCGTCAAAGCGCTCGGCAAACATCGTGTCGATATCCTCGCTCGCCGGGAGCATGTCGAAGGCCGGGTTGACGCTGAACAAAATCATTTCCACGAAGCCGGACTCCGCCGCCTTCACCGCGACCTTCGGGTTGTGCGAGCTGAGGCCGATGTGGTGGATGACGCCGGTCTTTTTGAGCTCCATCACGTAGGAAAGATAGTCGGAGTGCAGGATCTGCTCCCACTCCTCCTCGGAGTCCACGTAGTGGATCATGCCGAGGTCGATGTAATCGGTCTGCAGGCGCGTCAGCAGATCCTCGAACGCCGGGCGCACATAGATCAGATCGCGCGTGCGGTAATACTGCCCGTTCTTCCACGTCGAGCCGAGATGGCCCTGAATGTACCAGTGGGCGCGGTCGTCCCGGATGCCCAGACCGATGATGTCCCGGGACTTCGGGTCCGGCATCCAACAGTCAAGAATGTTGATGCCGGCGTCGGCGGCGTAATGGATCAGCTCCACACCTTCTTCCTCCGGATGGCGCTCGAGCCATTCCGCGCCGAAGCCGATCTCGCTGACCTGCAGCCCTGTTTTCCCCAGTCTTCGCGTTTGCATCTGCGTTCCTCCTGATCATATGTTATGTCAACTGATAACGGATTCGTGTACTGCTGCTTTCACTATAACAGAAACCATCGGAAAAATCCACCAAGCGGCGCGAAAGCGGCCCGCTGCAGGCACAAAAAACATTAAAAAAATTTTTTCTCCGAAAATCACATGATTCTTTATCTATGCAAAGCTTAAAATCGCTAAAGTGATTCTTTCTGGAACATTTCACACCAAAACGCTCGGCAATGCCGCGTTTCTGGCACTTGACAAGTGAAATGCCGCGCGGTATTTTATGGGATATTAAAAAAAGAAGGCGAAAAACATGACCCATTACAATCTCCTGAAGCTGAAGCCCGGCGCGGATGCTGATGCCATCTTTGCGCAGTGCGAAGCGGTCTATGCCGCGCTGGAAGCGGAGCTGCCGTTTTTGCACGACGCCAAAGTCATCCGCTGCTGCACTGTGCGCGATTCCAACGCGGATATCCTGATGATCATGCAGATCGACCGGCCGGAGCAGCTCGGCACGTATCTGCAGCACCCGAAGCATGTCGCCCTGGCACAGGGGATGAAGGACAGCATTGCTGATAGAATGTCGTTTGACGCGGAATAACTGACAAGAGAGAAGAGAAACGTTATGCAGAAGAAAAAAACAGCAGTTCCCACCTATCTGGGCGTGGCCGCGGTCTGGATCGGCAGCCACTTCGGCCCCGGCTTTGCCACCGGCGCGTTCAGCGTCCGCTGGTACGTCAAATATGGCTGGGTCGGCCTTGTGACGCCCTTGCTCGCCATGCTGATCACCGGCGGCGTCATGTATTTCATGCTGGAATACGCCCGCGAGCACGGCACGCCGAACTATCGTCCCTTCGCCCGGTCCTGCTACGGCGAGAAGCTGGGCGGCGTGGTCGCCGTCTTATACGATATCTGCTTTCTGATGACCATGATGTGCGCCGGCGGTCTTGCCTTCTCCGGTGAGGGCAAGCTCCTGCAGGGCTTCCTCGGCGTCAATTATTGGGCGACGGCCATCGTCACGATCCTCATTTCCGCCGCCCTCTGCCTCTATGGCTCCAAGCTGCTGGCAAAGTCCTCGGGCTATATGATGTACGCCATCGTCGGCGTCGTCCTGCTGATCACGGTGCTGGCCCTGACCTGCGGTGACAGCGACGTGCCTGGCGCCTTCGCCAACTCCGCGGCCAACGCCAAGGACCCCAGCCTCCTGGACGCGATCCTCAGCGCCATGCAGTACGGCTGCTTCCAGTCCACCATCGTCTTCAACGTCATGTCCGTCTCGGACGTGGTGAAGGACAAAAAGGAGGCGCGCAAGGCCATCGGCGCGGGCTATCTGATCACGATCCTGCTAATGGTCTGCCTGATCTTCACGCTGTTCAGCTATACGAATGTCTTTGACGTCTGCGCCGAGACGCTGCCGGTCATGTCCGTCCTGAACCGCCTGGGCATGAAATGGCTGCAGTGGCTGTACGTGATCCTGATGACGCTCGCCGTGCTCACGAGCGCGGCCGGACTCGCGCATGCCGGCAATGTTCGGTTCGACGGCCTGTTCCGGTTTATCAAAAACGCGCAGCTGCGCCGCTTTGTCATCACGGCCATCCTGCTTGGCATCGCCGCTGTCGGCGCGGCCCTGGGCTTCCAGGCCATGCTGCAGCAGGGCACCTCCATCGTCGGCTGGGCCGCCATCCCCATTGTCGTCATCCCCGCCTTCACCATCGTCGCCTCCAAGGTGCGAAAAGCCAAATGACCCATCCAACCCGCCCGGCCCCGCCGGGCGGGTTTTGTATCGCCGCCTATCTAATGCCTTCCTCCAGGATGCGAATCAATAGTTGAACCGCAAGAGGAGGGCGGCGAAAGCGAGGGAGGAGAAGATGTGGAAGAGCAGACCGGCGCAG
>OLOW01000208.1_pt1 | contig 36370 bp, 32 predicted proteins | sample 1672801 | NCBI WGS metagenome assembly OLOW01 (sample SAMEA3136725, study PRJEB25190) | human gut metagenome | biome: human gut; feature: human-associated habitat; material: faeces | place: Austria | collected 2013 | reverse complement strand
TGCAGCGGCCGTCGCCGCCGTCCAGCGTAACGGGAACGCGCGCCGATTCGAGAATCGGTGCGCCGAGCGAGGCGGTGATCATGGAGACGTGCCCGTCCTCCAGCGTGAGGAACAGCTCCTTGATGCCGCCCAGCGTTTCGACGGTGAAGGCGGTCTTGGAGGTAAAGCCCTTTTCGTACACCAGCTTTGCGGTGCTGCGCAGCGCGTTGCCGCACATTTCGGCTTCGCTGCCGTCGGGGTTGAACACGCGCATACGGAAGTCGGCTTTCGCGGACGGACAAATCAGAATCATCCCGTCCGAGCCGACGCCGAAGCGGCGGCGCGACAGAAAGCGCGCCCAGGCCGACGGGTTCTCCATCCGCTGTGTAAGCAGCTCGACGTATATGTAATCGTTGCCGAGCGCCTGCATTTTCGTAAAGTTCAAACCGATTTCGTTCCTTTCCGTCCGCTCCTTCCGTCGCCGCAGGGCGGGGAAGCGGGAAATACCTTTGTTTCTTAGGTTGATTATAGCATTTCGAATACTTTTTTTCAATATCCGCCGAAGAATTTTTTGAAATCCTATTCCCTTTTGCCGCCGGATATGGTATTATAACGTTGTCTATAAGCATATATGCGGAGATGCGAGATGGAAAACACTTTTTTTGCCACCCTGTTCCGAATGAAATACATTTCCCGTTGGGGACTGATGCGCTGCAACTTTCCCGAAAATCTGGCCGAGCATTCGCTGGAGGTCGCGTTCCTCGCGCATGCGCTCGCGCTCATCGGCAACCGGGTCTTCGGCAAATCGTATGACTGCGGCGCGGTTTGCGTGAAGGCGATGTATCACGACGCGCCGGAAATCCTCACCGGCGATCTGCCCACGCCCGTCAAATATTACAGTCCTGAAACGAAAAAGGCTTACGATACCGTGGAAAACGCGGCGAAGGCGCGTTTCGCGCAAAGCCTGCCCGACGCGCTGCGGGAGGGCTACGCCGACGTGTTCCGCTGCTCCGAGGACGAAAAGCGTCTCATCAAGGCCGCCGATAAGCTCGCCGCGCTGCTGAAGTGCAAAACCGAGCTGGACAGCGGCAACCGTGAGTTCGCACCCGCTATGGCGTCAGTCGAGGCGGCGCTGAAGGGGATGGAGATGGAGGAGGTCGGCTATTTTCTCGACCGCTTCTATGCCGCCTTTTCGCTGCCCCTCGATTTGATATAAAATCAACCCAAATGTAAGAAAGGAATTCGACATCATGAAACTCGGTCTTATTTCCGACTCCCTCAGACTGGATTTTCCCCAGAGCATCGCCAAGGCGGCGGAGCTGGGCGTCAGCGGCGTCCAGAAATACCTCACTGGCGGCGAATTCTCCGCGGAGAATATGACCAAGGACAAAATCCGCGAGATTAAGGACATTTTGTCCTCCAACGGCATCGTCTTTTCCGCCATCTGCGGCGATTTCGGCCTGAATCTGGACGACGCCACCATTGTAGACAAATCCAAGCGCGTGCTCGACGCGGCCAAGGAGCTGGGCTGCGACATCGTGACCACCCACATCGGTCACCTCACGCTCGAGGATTCGCCGTTTATGGAGGCCGTGCGGAAAAACGCCCGCGCCCTCGCCGAGTACGCCGACAGCATGGGCTCGTATTTCGCCGCCGAGACCGGCACCGAGAAGGCGCCCGTCCTCAAGGCGTTCCTCGATTCGCTGGGCGCCAAGGGCCTGCGCGTCAACTATGATCCGGCCAACCTCGTGATGGTCGCGGGGGACGACCCCGTCGCCGGCGTATACACGCTGAAGGATTACATCGTACATACGCACGCCAAGGACGGCCGCCAGCTGCACGACTGCGATCCGGAGATCGTCTATGGCATCAAGCCGCGCGATCCTTCCTGCGTGACGGACGAAAGCTTCATCGAGCTGCCGCTGGGCCAGCCGGGCTGTCTGGACCGCACGGGCACTTACGAGGAATTTTTGGAATGGAAGCACAACCGGTGAGTGAAAAACGCGCGTTGCTCAAATCTGTTTTCGGCTACGAGGGTTTTCGCCCCGGGCAGGAGCAGCTCATCGACGCGCTTTTGCAGGGGCGCGACGCCATGGGCATCATGCCCACGGGCGCGGGCAAATCCATGTGCTACCAGCTGCCCGCGCTGCTGCTGCCGGGCATCACGCTGGTGGTGTCGCCGCTCATCAGCCTGATGAAGGACCAGGTGAACGCGCTGGTGCAAAGCGGCGTGCGCGCCGCATACCTGAACTCTTCCCTGACGGAGGGGCAGACGGCGAAGGCCATAGCCAACGCCATGGAAGGTGTGTATAAAATCATCTACGTCGCGCCCGAGCGGCTGTTCACGCCGCGCTTTCAGAATTTTGCGCAGGGCATGAACATCAGCATGGTGTGTGTGGACGAGGCCCACTGCGTGTCTCAGTGGGGGCAGGATTTCCGCCCCGGGTATCTGGATATCGCCCGCTTTCTGGAAACGCTGCCCCGCCGCCCCGTGGTGGGGGCGTTTACGGCCACGGCCACGGGCGAGGTGCGGGAGGATATCGTGCGCCTGCTGGGCCTCGCGGACCCTGTAACCGTGGTGACGGGCTTCGACAGGCCGAATTTGTATTTTGGTGTAGAGGAGCCGCGGGACAAATACGCGGCCGTCACACGGTATCTGGCGGCCCACACGGGCGCTTCGGGCATTGTGTACTGCCTGACGCGCAAGACCGTGGAAGAAGTGTGCGAAAAGCTGCGGGCCGACGGTTACGCGGCCACGCGTTATCACGCGGGCCTTTCGGCGGACGAGCGCCAGCGCAACCAGGACGCGTTTTTGTATGACGAAGCGCGGGTGATGGTGGCGACGAACGCTTTCGGCATGGGCATCGACAAATCCAATGTCAGCTTTGTGCTGCATTACAACATGCCAAAAAACATCGAGAGCTATTACCAGGAGGCCGGGCGCGCGGGCCGCGACGGCCAGCCGGCGGACTGCATTTTGCTGTATGGCGGCAAGGATGTGGTGACGAACCGGTTTTTTATTGAAAAGGACGATGAAAACGACGCGCTGGACGAGGAAACGCGCCGCCTGGTACGGGAGAAGGACGAGGAACGGCTGCGCCGTATGACATTTTACTGCCATTCCGGCAGCTGCCTGCGGGCGTATCTGCTGCGCTATTTCGGCGAGAACGCGCCCGAACACTGCGACAACTGCTCGGTGTGCAGCACACAGACGGAAAAGGTGGACGTGAGCGGCGAGGCCCGCATCATCTTCCTGTTCCTGAGGGACCTGCGCTACCCGCTGGGCGCGGCCACTGTCATCGACGCACTGCGCGGCAGCGAGAGCGAGCGCGTGCTGCGCCACCGGCTGGAGCGTGCCGACGGCTATGGCCGCCTGCGCAGTGTTTCCGCCGTGCGGCTGCGCGCGATCTTCAACCACCTTACGGCCGCGGGTTATCTGGAACAGGCAGCGGGGCAGTATCCCACGCTTTCACTGGGGGCGCCCGCGCTGGAATTTCTGGAATACGGCGGCACCGTCACGCTGCGCGCCGACTGGATTGTAATGTCGCTTGTAAATATTGTAGTTACTGTGGCACAAACCGAGCCGAGAACGAACCATATTGATACAAGCTGTGTTGTAAAGCCTTCGCAAAGCAACATAAATATTGCAAAGCCTATCCACACTATCGGCATATATTGCTCCATAGAGCTGTCACCCTCCTTTTCGCATAATTTTAACATAATATTATATATTAGTCAAACTATTTTATTGCTATTTTATGCGTTTTCCGTTAGATAAATTCATTGGACTAATCTCCTAAAAAGTACAATAAAAAAACCACCTATGATAATAAGCAAATTACCATAAGGTGGTTTTTGTTAATAATCTTACAATCCGCATACTCATAATCAGTACTAAATACAAGGACATCGTCACTGCGGACAGTTCTGACCTGTGTAGTTCTGCCAAAATCATCGGTTGTAGTTTTGGCGGTAATACCATCATTGCTTACATACGATTTTCCGTTTTCGGATAGTAAAAAGAGTGTTCATTATCGGAAAATTCATATTTTCCCCATTCTGAATAATCATATTCCTTTAAGGAGCACCCTGTGCATACCAATATTATAACGGTCAGAACCAATGTAAATATTTTTTCACTTTATGTTTTCTGCTCATCTTAAATCCATCATGTCAAGCTGCGCACTGCTATATAGCGCAGATATGAGTTGCTTCAAATCAAACTTCACAGACAATTACCCGAAATCATCAATTCCCCAGTCGATCGCGCCGCTGTCATATTTATCGGAAAACTCCTCGGCGGTATATTCGTTCATTTCATACGAAAGCACAATATCGTCATAATTATCGTAGGCGAAAGCGTATAAATTTTCTGGTACGGTGTAGCTGTCAATGTTAAAGACGTAATACAAATCGTCCTTTTTAATAAATATTTGTTTAGAAGCATAGCCCACCTCGTCAAAATCGCCCGACAAAATCGTCTTCACATCCCCAGTTTGCCCTGTATTAAGGCGCAGTCCAAGATCGTCTTCAAGCCAAGAATCCTTTGCTTTATCTTCCTCATCATGTTTGGTCAGCACTACCTTGCCGGAAAAGAGATATGTTGCGCCCTCATTATAGTAATTTACCTCCATATCATATTCATCAACCCTGACGGTTGACAAATATCCCAACACATCGTCAAAATTGCATCCAACCATTATTATACAAGTCGTTATAACTAACTTTATTATACAAACCGTTATAACTAAAATTGTTGCTAATATTTTTTTCATTAAAAACACCTCACTATGTCGCGTATCAAGGAACTCATTGCCCAAATTTTATTGATTTTAAATTTAGGTATAATTTTTGCAGCATTAGCTCCCTCAAAAAACCATGCATTACTATATAATAGTTTGTAGTACCATTGTTATCAGTCTTTTAGGTACGCATACCGTTGCTGTCATATTTATAGTTTACACTATTATCGTCAGTTTGTAAATAAGATAGTTGACGACCGTGTTCCCAAGTAAATGACATTCCGTCACGATAAGATAGAGGATTGCCGACTTCATCATATGTAATTGCCGTACCGATATGATGTTAGCTTGTCTTTGCAAAGTATAATATAAAGCACCTATATGTAAGATTTACTTCCATATTGGTGCTTTATTAATTTGCTTTATAGTGTCAATTAACCAAATACTTTTTCAACTGTTTTGCCATCGGTTGTGATACGGAATAAATCTCTGCTGTCCGAATTGTAATAAATCCATTTGTCATCTACTAAATACAGTTTTGAAACATCTGTATTTTTTAAGATATGTTTTATTTCAAGTGTTTTATTATTCAACTCATATAAGCCGTTATTCTTTCCGTATTCCACGCCGAAGTAAACAGTATCGCCGTATCCGTTAATGATTACAGAACCGTCAGTTGATTCAAAAACAGTTTTTGACGTTCCATTGTTTAGGTCGGTTACGAATATTATATCTTTATTTGTAAGTATTCGCCGACTGTAAATCTTATCATTTTGAATAAGTACACAGCCTGTAAATTTATCAGAATAATACTCCTCTACTGTAACGGGAATTCTAACTTTTTCTACGATTTTTTTATTATCTATATCATATTTGCAAATATCGTAGTTACAGTCAGCATTGGCATCATCACTCGGAGTATTATTAATTGTTGAAATATACATATATCCGTTATCGAACCACTCGATATTATAATTCTGTAAGTTGATGAATTCTTTTGACAATACCAATTCTAATTTGTTATCAGCATATCTGTAGAGCGTTGGCGTTTTGGTTTCACAGTCTGAAGTATAGTAATACTGCACACCCTCTGCAATAAAAAACCCGCCGTTCAGCTCTGCATTATTAGAATTGTTTACAGTAAAGCAATGCTCAAATTTTTGATTACTTAAATTATAAAAGTCAACTTCAAAATTACTCTTATCGGTAAAGTGTGGTTTAAGAAATTTGTCATTATAAAACTTGTCTAAATCAAGCGTTTTGCCTCCATTGATATCAAAACCTTCCCAATAAACTCTTTTTGTTACACCGTCTGAAATTTCATAGGTTCCGTATTTTAAAGGGTCGCCAATATAGTTGTAGTATAGCTTATTATCAACTTGAACAAGACCATTGCTTATGTTCGAATGTATGTTATTATAAAGATTATCACAGGTTGTTGATTCTATTTTTATTGACTTAAAATAGAATGGATTGATAACATAGTAAACTGCCGGTATGCACAACAAAACAAATACAGAAATAACTATTAAGACAAGTTTAGTTTTTCGTTTCATAAAAATTCGGTCCTATCTTATCCAAATACTTCTTTACCGAAATGATATGATAGATTGCTCCCAGTATATCACAATTTCATCCAGTTTTACAGACGCTTTCTTGCCTTCATCACTGCACAATATATCAAGCCGCCAATCATTCCGCCTACTGTATTATAGAAGATGTCTGATAGCTGGAACGTTCCCAAGCGAAGCAATAACTGCAATATCTCAATGCTTATCGAGAAGATGAATGCTATCTTCCCGCTTTGCCACAGTATTTTCTTCCAGCCGTTTCCTATCTTCTTTCCGAATGTCCACAGCACTGCTGCTGAAAACGGCACCATCATAATCACATTCTCAATGCACTCTGTTGTCAGCTGCTTTTCTCCGTTCACTGTCTTCCAGATGCCCCATCCGCCCATAACATCAGATAAAGGATTCATCCAAAGGCTCCGGTTTAACAGGGTTCTGAACAGAATAAGTGAGGTCACAAAAAATAAGAAAAACAACTTCCGAAAAAACACACTCTCTTTGAATTTCTGATACCACGTTACTATGGCACTCTTCCACCCTTTGCTGGCATGTATTGGCTCATACGCATACAGGTAGAAAAACATGGCGAGGAAGGAAAGAAGGAGTGAGAATCCAAACGGCTCATAGAGAGCAGTCAGGATGTTTGTGAGGATCTGTCCGAGTAAATCAATCGTTTCTTTCATCATCGTTTACAGATCACTAAACAAGTCAGCCTTGTATACACCGTTCTCCAGCATCTTCCGGAAGCTCTCCTTTACGGCTGCAACATCTTCATGGTAGGTCATGCCGTACCAAGTGTCGTTGGTCTTCAGAACCTTTACGGACATCTTGCCCTGCTCCAGCAGCTCACCGATGAAGATTGGGATCAGATACTCGGCTTTCTGAGGATTGCTCGGTACTTCTTTCTCGAAAAACTCCTTGAAACCATTTTCCAGCACATCCAGAAAATCAGGAGTCAAGCCCCACATATTCATGGATACCAGAGAATTCACATCAACAACCACACCGTCTGCCTCTGCTCCATCTGCAGTCTTTACGATGTTCTTGGTTTCCACAACCTCAGTCAAGTTTCCATTCTCATCCATCTTGCAGATACCGCGAGTCACACCGCCGTTATCGGACAGAGTGTTCTTCAGAACGAAACCAGCCATGCAGGACTTGCCGCCATTCACCAGATACTCATGGACGGCCTTGAAGCCTTCCTTGCCATAGTAATCATCTGCATTGATGACGATGAACGGGGTTTTTATTAAATTTTTCGCTACAAGAACAGCCTGACCGGTTCCCCAAGGTTTAGTACGACCTGCCGGAAGTTCTCCCGGAATATCGTTGATATCCTGGAAAGCATAGTCCACAGTTACATTATGAGAAGAGCAAATAGCGGCAATGCGATTACCGATGGCCTCTTTGAACTCCTTCTCAATATCCTTACGGATAATAAATACCACATGATTGAAACCAGCCTCAATCGCATCGTGAATTGAGTAGTCCATGATGATATGTCCAGCATCATCCACCGGCTCCAACTGCTTGATTCCTGTTCCAAAGCGGCTGCCAATACCGGCTGCCATGATAAGTAATGTTGTTTTCATTGCTTTTTCTCCTTACTGTGCTCGTGCTGCTTTTATCGGACATACCTTAATGCATTGATAGCACCGCACACACTTGCTTTCATCAATCTGCGGATACTCAAAGCCTTCTTCATCCTCTACCATAGAAATAGCTTCTTTCGGGCAGATGGCATAACAGGCCGTGCAACCACAGCATTCATCCTTTCTCTTATACAATACCGGTTGGATATATACTAAAAAAGTGGACAAGTATGATAAAATAGAAGACAAACAAAGGAGGAATAAAAATGACAGGAAAGAAAAACAATAAATACAAGCAGTGAATTCAAGCAAACAATCGTAAATTTATACCATTCCGGTAAGTCATACTCACATATTCATCAGGAGTATGGAGTTTCTCACAGTGCACTGGCAAATTGGATTAAGCAGTATTCAGAGGTTCAGTTTGATGACGATACCGTTTTGACTGCCCAGCAAATCAAAGCACTTCAGAAGAGAAATGCTCAATTAGAGGAGGAAAATTTAATATTAAAAAAAGCCATTGCAATATTCACTCCACACTCAGACAAAGATTAGAAGCCGTAAATCTGCTTTCAAAGGAACATTCCATTTCTACACTGTGTCGTGTTCTCAAAGTGAATCGTAGCACTTACTACAAATTCATAAATCACCAAGAATCCAACAGAGCAAAGGAAAATGCTTACATACGCAGCTGTATTCTTACCCTGTATGCAAAGTACAAAAAGCGTCTTGGTGTTGCAAAAATGAGTACTGTAAAGCCATTTATTCATAAATCAAAATCAGTTTCTGATGAACCTTGTAAAAATATTCTTAAGCAAGAGTTTAATCAATCTGAGCCTAATATTGTGTGGGTGTGTGATTTTACATATATCAGAGCCGGTGGAAGATTTTACCATTTGTGTGCAATTCTCGACTTGTTTTCAAGGAAAGTAATTGCTTACAAATTATCAAATAAAATTGACACGCAGCTCGCCATTGATACCGTTAATCTTGCAGTTGCTGGCAGAGGAACATCAGAAGGCATTATTTTTCATACTGACCGAGGCTGTCAGTTTACTGCAAAGAAGTTCAGAAAGCATTTAGATAATCTTAATATGGTTCAGTCATTTTCTGCAAAAGGGCGTCCATATGACAATGCTGTTATGGAATGTTTTTTCAAGTACTTGAAAAAGGAAGAAACAGATAGAAAATCTTATTGTTCTTTTCAAGAATTATTACTTAGTCTTTTTGAGTACATAAATGGTTTTTACAACTCTTTAAGACCTCATTCTCATAACAACGGCTTGTCACCTAATCAAGCTGAAAAATATTTTTTTATTTAATTTTCCTGTTTTTTCTGTCCACTTTATTGACTATAGTCCACACTACTCCACCTGCTTCGGCTGCTTTTTTGTGCTTTTATGGGCGAAAATTGGGAGATTACTGACAATAGATGAACGGGTAACTAAGATTTTCTTGTCCATATTATTTTCCCTTCTTCATATTACTCTTTTTCGATTATGTGCTCATGTTTCCAAGCTAAATGTTTTTCTATTTCCACATCAGACGGTGATAATTCTCTATCAATGAATAATGCATATACTGTAGAAATAAAATTGTTTGCTTTATATTTGCAATAATCAATCACTTTAAATCCACATCGCTTAGCAAGCTTTTTAAATATGATATTTTCCTCTGCGCTATCAGTAACAACTACTTTAACTTCGTTCTCGACCGCTTGACGAATACATGCTTCTATAAGCCTTGTTCCGATTCTTGAATGCTTACTGTCCGAATCAACTGCCACCAACTTAATCAAGGAAACCTTGCCACTATAGTACCAATAATTTATTTCCTTAGAACAAACTGTTGCCGTTCCGATTAGTTTTCCGTTTTCTTCTGCAATAAAGCAAACACCATCGCCTATTTTTTGTCTCAATTTTTCTATTGTTTGGGTTGCCGTTGCATAGATAAGTCCATTTTTAATATTGTAACTATGTGCATTGGAAATCAATTTTTGAATGTCGTCTAGCGATACAACATCATCAGAAATCAGCTTACGAACTTCTACTTCAGGATGCCGTCCCCCCCATTTAAGGATTTCATTTGTATCAAGTTTGTCGTATATCATATCATTTCCCTGATCATCTATTATCTGCAACTTGTTATAGGCTTCATCCACATCATGTTTTAATTGTTCAACAGATTCACTGCTGAAAGCAAATACACATATCTTATCTAATATTGCTTTATCAGCCTTACACTGTTCTCCTACTCTTCCATGAAGTAATGCCAACGTACAATCAGGCATTTTAGAGATTTCTTCAATACCTCGAATTTTTGCTATCGTACCTTCCTTCGCAAAAACATTTACCGTTACGCACTTCATGTTTTCGTTAATACTTATATGTTGAACATCATGCGTATTTCCGCATAATGCGTGGAAAATAAATGTATCTAGGAAATTAACAGGTCCTCTCTTTTGTGTATAGTAATACTGATGCGCCCCCTCCAAACGGTAACCGCACTCGAAAAACACAAAATTCTGATTTTTATCAATGAATCCGGAAAAGAAAATGCATCCATATTCGATTTTCATTCCTCGAATCATGGCTTCAATACTATCTCTCACTTTCGCATCGTAAGAAGATTGATGCCGTTCAGGGTATAGCCATGCTGTTTGCACCACCCTAGCCCCATCATTATTTTGCGCATTAACTGTATCGCAAGAAGTGAGCAATGTGAGGTTTCCATTTTCGGCCAAATAATAAAAGTCGACTTTATCCGCATCGTGAATATACTTTTCAATAATAACCCGCTTCTCTATAGAAAGATCATATGCATATTGATATGCTTTTTCGAGTTCTTCAAAACTATATGCGATACTTATCCCGATTGATCCTGCACGGTCTGTAGGTTTAACGATTACAGGATATTCATCAACTTCATCAATAGAAGCGTATTCTTTTACAACTGGAACACCGTACTTTCTGCAACAGTCTTTAAATTTAATCTTGTCGCGTGTAATCTCCAACTGTTCATCATTTATATAGCAAGGGAGGTTTAGGCGCTTACAAAGCTTTATCATATTTTCAACACGAAATTCGCTATAACCCGCCAATACACCATCTATTTCATTTTCGCGAGATAGTTTTTCCAAAGTGTCTATATCAGACCAACTAATATCCCAACATTCATCAGCAATATATTTCGCCGGACTGAGTGCATAATCTGTGTTGTAATCCGTCACAATTACATATACACCTAATTCCTGTGCCCTCTTTACAAGCGTAGTTTCCCCTGCTGTTGCGCCGAGAATTAGTAGCTTTTTCCCTAGTAGCTGCTTCATACTTTCACCTTTCTTAAATATCAATGGCATCTGATAAATTTGAGCAAATATATCGCATATCCTCTATCGTATATCTTTGATCTACCGGAAGTGGAAGAATATTATTTGCCATATCATATTCCGGTTCATTCTCAGAACATATATTAAACACAGCAGGCCATAGTGTTGGAATGAAAATCTTTTTTGCCTGTAGCTCTTTTCGGATTTCCGCACCATTTCCGATATACAGTGGATACATAAAAGCACCTTCCGGAATGGTCAGAGAAAGCTTATTTATTCCCTTCAACTGTCCGTCAAGATAAGCAAAATTTTCTGTTCTTCTTTTCTTTACAAAATCATAATCTATGCCATGCAGAAGATTCTCCGTGAGTTTTGACATCTTCTTGATAGGTTCATTCTTGAAGAAGTGATTATTTACTACATACTCAGAATAAAATTCCGAAGCCGACCGCTCATACCTGCCTAACAAAAAATGCATTCGTTCAAACGATTCATCCTGTTCTGCTATATCTATAGTTTTATCCGTATAAAGTATTGCTCCGTCAGCTACTCCGAAAAACTTTCTGCAGGTATAGAGAGTATCAATCCCCGGAATATGATTTTGGAAATAGGCCTGGGCATTATCAATAATTACCCTATCTCCCAATGAAGAAAGATATTCATTTGATAATTGTCCGTAGAAATTGACTACATACAACCAATCTTCTCTGTGTGATATTATGGGTTTGAAATCCATACCGACAGAATAGTATTCGACCTCAACACCGTTATCTGACAGAACCTTATCGCAGGAATCACACATAAACTTTGGCATCAGAATCTTTTTTATACCTTTTGCCTTGATTAAATAAGAAAGCGCATTTCTGCCGCAGTTTAACTTAATTCCGTCATTATGCAGTATATGACCGGAATATGTATCAAGTTCTATATATCCGCCTATTTCTCTCATTTTAATTTAACCCTATAAAGCTGATTTATTTTATCCAGTATATATTTCATTGTTTTCTGATCTTCAAATTTCAAAAAGATAATACCCAATGCTTTAGCTGCATTATCAAAATATTCAACCGTATCTCCCGATTTCTTATAGAGGCATTTTTTAACAATGTACCTCTCCAGTTCATCTGAAAACTCAATGCTCTCATAGATGCCGTTTTGGTCAGAGTGAAGATTGTGAGTAGCGAAATAAGGGATATCCTCTTTGATTTCAGGACAGACCTTCTCCCCCATAGCTGCAAGAACAGCCATTTCAACGACATCTGTTCCAAAGATCATACCGAGAAGATCCGGAATCATATTTCCACCGGCACGAGGTCCGATATCAATAGGCCACACCTTGTTGCTTTTATCTACAACTAATTCGACATTTACAGAACCGAATCTCAGTCCTAATTTATCCACAATTCTCTGCAGAGTAGATTTCACTTCGTCCTCGTCTGTCTTGTCCAGCATAAGCGGATAGCTTTTACCAACAGGAACAAGCGGGTTAACAGCACTATCTCTGTGACAATTAAGAAGTCCCCAAAGAATAACCTTTCCGTCTGCAACAAAAATATCTCCGCCAATCAGGTATTCGTGTTTCTTTTCGATAAACTCTTCGACAATTACACGATGTGAACGAGAAAACGAAAATGCAAAATCGAGAGCCTTGTCCAGACCTTCCCAAGAATTAAGCACAGTTGCCCCTTTAGATCCGGAAGAATCTACAGGTTTGATGATAACCGGTAAACTAAACAATGATGTATCCACATTCTTATCCGAATATCCGGCTGAATTCGGCGTATTAAATCCATTTTTCTTCAGGAAAGCTCTGAATCTATCTTTATTGCAAAGCGTTTCAACTGATTCATATGGGTTTGTTGGTAATCCAAGCTTTTCAGCCACATATGCTGCTGTAGGTGCTGCCGGGTCTGATGCATAAGCAAGTATGCCGTCTACTTTTTCATCCGTTGCAACTTTAAGTACAGCATCTTTATCAGTTGTAGACACAAGATAAAACTTATCAGCTTCATACTGTCCCGGATTATCTGTAAGATAGTCGCAGAGCACTGTGTAATATCCGTGTTTACGGGCAGTCCTAATAGCAACAATCTGTTGTGCTGAACCACCCAATAATAATATTTTCTTCATTAATCATCATCCCAATATTACATCACATATTCTATCTACATCTTCTATACTCAGATCGGCATAAAGAGGAAGCGTCAGAACTCTGAGCGCTATGTGCTGTGCAACCGGCGTTTTCTCTGTGCCGGCAGTCGGATAATTTCTATAGCATTCAAAGCTGTTTGTCAGTGGGTAAAAATACTTTCTCGCACCGATGCCAACCTCAGCCAGTTTTTCAAAAACTTCATTTCTTGTGCATTTATAACCATCAAACACAACCGGGAAGTATGCATAGTTACTCTCTACATCCTTCTGAATTGAAGAAAGCTTAATCCCTTCTACGCCTTCAAGTCTGCTCCGATAATGTTCAACTACTTTCTTTCTCTTTGCAATTTCTTCATCAAGATGACGAAGATTACAGATGCCCATTGCAGCCTGAAATTCATTCATTTTGGCATTACCGCCTATGTATTCTACAGACTCCGGTCCATGAATTCCAAAGTTCTTCATATCATTCAGGAGCTGAACCCATGCATCATTTTTAAAGCAGACACAGCCACCCTCAATGGTGTTGAATACCTTTGTCGCATGGAAGCTGAACATTGAAGCATCCCCAAAGCAAGCTGAAGATACTCCTTTATATTTCACCGCAAAGGCATGTGCTGCATCATATATTACTTTCAGACCGTACTTTTTAGCGATTCTATCAATCCCTTCCACATCACACATATTTCCGTATACATGTACCGGAACAATTGCTACTGTCTGATCTGTAATCAAGTTTTCTATCTTACTCACATCTATGGTATAATCATCTTCTTTTACGTCGCAGAACACTGGAACTAAGCCATTTCTCACAATGGCATGTGTAGTTGAAGCGAAAGTAAAAGGAGTTGTAATAACTTCTCCTTCTTTTGGTAAATTCAGTGCTGCGATTGCATTTTCAAGTGCCAGATGACCGTTGGTGTACAGAGCTACATGGGGAATATTAAAGTATTCTTCCAGTATTTTTTGCAGCTGCTTATGCTTGACGCCCATATTGGTCAGCCAATGACTGTCCCACAATCCCTTTATTTCTTCGCAATATTCTTCAAACGAAGGCATTGATGATCTTGTTACTAAAATATTACCCATTTTATTCTCCACTTTTCTTTACTCCTCTTTTCTTTTGAATAAAAGATTTGACAATTTCCCACAGGTATCCAAACGAATCTATTTTTAACAGCTTTGAACCCACAACATATATAATGACTCCCGAAGGAATCTGAAGCAACAGCGTCAGGATATTGGGTAAATTCAGTAATTGAATCGGATATATGCAGCATCCCATAAACAGTGCAAGAAGTACGGCAGGTAAAATATCTTTTATCTGCTCTTTATATCCATACGATAACAGCTTTTTATTAGGCCAGGAATTAATAAGCTGGTTTATTAAGCTCGTTAACAGCATACTGTATGCCATAGCCTCCACACTGATCCACATTGTTGATAATAGTGCTATCATTCCTACTGATTTTTTGAGAATTTCCAATTTTAAAAAAATGTCGCTTCTTCCCATTGCTTTGATTGCATTTAGATTAGACGTGTGAATAGGGTAAAACATAAATGTTATACAAAAAATGCGCATAAAAAGAACAGAAGGAAGCCATTTATCGGTCAAAATCAAACTTACAAGAGGCTCTCCGACAAAAGCAAGTCCCAGCATCAAAGGTGCCATAATATATGTACTGATTTTTATTGATCTTCGTGTCATAGCTTTAACTCTTTGAACGTCATCCTGCTCATTAGACATTGCAGGCAGCAAGACACTGTCTATCGATGCGTTGACATTTAGTATAATCAGATATGGAAATTGCCTTCCTCGATTATACTGAGCCAAATTTGCGGAGGAATAAAGTTTTCCTATTATCAGTTGTCTTATATTTGTATATACAGTATCAATAAGTGCTGACGTTAATAATTTCCATCCGAATGAAAACAAGCCTTTTAATCTGGTAAAAGAGAATTTTAGCTTTGGTCTCCACTTTACAATTATCCATAAAATAAAAGTATCAATAGACAGATTAATAACATGTTGTGCTACCAGAGCCCATACTCCGGCTCCCAGCAAAGCCATAATCACACCCACTACACCGGCAGTCAGAGTTCCGCCTAACGTAGAAAAGAAAAACTTTTTGAACATCATATGTCTTGAAACATACGCCTGCTGAACATTTTTTATTCCGGAAATAAGTACAGTCAATCCCAGCACTCTGATGTACGGCACTAAATTCGGGTCATTGTAAAAATCTGCAATATATGGCGAAGCAAAAAACAACCCTATGTACAGTAATGCACAAAAAACAATATTCGTATAAAATACAGTTGAAAAATCCAAATTATCGGCATCTTTTTTTTGTATCAATGCAGTTCCTAATCCGCTGTCAACAAACACCTGCATAATTGTCGTGATTACTGTTATTAAGGCAACTACGCCATATGCACTCGGCTCCAGAATACGGGCCAGAACTATTGAAACTATAAAAGCAACTAACTGTGCACCGACTCTTTCGGCAAACCGCCAAAAGAAGTTTGAAAATACCTTTCCTTTTGAATTCATACCTATTTTCCACCAGTCTTTTCTTCTTTTCGAGAATTTTCGTTCCGATAAATTGCAGAATATCTAAGGAACCACTAATTAAATCACGCATAAATGCTGTTTGCGCATTTTGCTTGCATATTTTACGCCATATTGCCCAAAATTTCTGCGGTTTATAGTACTAATTCCTTTTTCAAAATTTTTTTCCTTATTTTTGCAACTGCAAACAATAATAACGCTATACCCTTATCTTTGATTTTTTTAAAATCATTCCATGATTCTGCTTTTGAAATATGCTCTATTTTTTGTCCTGTTCTTATGTTCCATAAGTAAAGATATTCAGTGTAATGAACTATTTTCCGATCATTAAATCTTTCTGCGTATTTCATTAAATTAAAGTACCATCGCTCTTCCTTTTCATATGTATAGGAGTAAGTTGCACTAAATGAAGAACCGCCATTAGTGATATGGCGATAAGCACTCATTTTTTCCTGAATACAGGAAATCCTGCCATGGCATAAGAGAGTGAAATACAATAATTGATCTCCCGGAGATAATCTTTTCTGAAGCAGCGTTTTATCTATTGCATCATCTATAAAAATATTACGCGACAATAAAGTAGTATACTGCCCCGGCATTATTCTGCTGACAAAATGTTCAATAGTATATTCATTATCTTTACATTCGGGATACTTTTCATCAGTAGGTTCAGAATTTTTATCTACAACTATGCAATTATGTGCCACGGCAATATATTCAGGATGATTGTCCAAAAACTCAACCTGTTTTTTCAGCTTATACGGATCGGTCCAGAAATCGTCCCCTTCCAGTCCGATAATATATTTACCCTTGCACCTCATTTTTAGGTCATAGGAATTGCTCAAACCCTGTTTACGCATATTGGTTGCCCGATAAAAATATTGAATAGGTGCGTGCGGATGGTTCATCTCATAATTTTTCAGTACCTGACGGGTATTATCTGTTGAACAATCTTCACCGACGAAAACTTCAATATTAAAATCAACTTTCTGCATTAAAATACTGTCCAAAGCCTGAGCTATATAATCCTGATGATTATATGTCGGAACAAATATACTCACCTTGATATCTTCCATAACCTTCTCCTTGTAAAATAAAGTAGTAGTTTTCAGAGTCCTTTTCCAAGAACAAAATGCTGTACCGTAACAGATACTGAGTGTCGGTAACATCTGTCTGTCAAAATTGCTACCTCATAACATAAGGTATAATCTCACACCATCCCGATTTCACAAAAAATATATACCAGAACAGAACAGATAAAATCATTACCAGGCATATATATAAGAATCTTGTCTTTGCCGATTTGGTTTTCGCTATGTATTTAGCAATAAATAAGGGCCAGAAAATGTGCAGATACAAGCTTATTCTGTAAGTTTGAGAACTAATCATTGCGGCTTGATATAAAATTACGCTAATCAAGGAAAATGTAAAACACGCTCTTAATTGCTTATCACTATTTTCGTAATACTTCCGATTCAATAAATATAATGCAAATATCGGTAATGCGATAAGCACATAATTTCTGATAATAGGCAGACTGGTTTTATGTGACATATTCTCATAATATGTGCCAAAGCTTTCTGAATCAAAATAATTCAGTATTGATACCAGTTGCGAGTATTGGAATAATAAAACAACAGCTAAAGCAGCTACAAGCCAAGGTATGTACCGCCCGTATTTTTTGGCAATTCTCCAAAAACGTACATTTTTGTTATCAGATAGGCTATATCTATTATCTATATTTTCCTTTGAATAAGTCACTATATAATACAGCGGATAGATTATTATTCCTATCAATGCCGTAACATGAAACATTGACGCTATCAAAACACATATGACATACTTCTTTAAACACTTGTGTTCTACATATTTGAATGCCCAGAAAATAATTGATATTGCTATACTTTGCCTCATAAGATTCAATGAGTACGGGAACAGCCAGAAGAAATATACCCACAATCCGAGCCATGCATACCTATTGGACTCTTTATCTCTCATAAGTGTTAAATATATAGGAGCAAAGGTTAATAACTCAATGAAAAAATACTGAAACCGTATATCCTCGAATACGTGTGAAGAAATATACACCAAAAAATAGTACAGCCATTCATTATCTCTATTAATAACGAAGTCATAAAATGAAGTTTTCAGTGAATTATTAAATAATCTCTCTCCGTAAATCAACATATCAGTTCCGACAGTATTAGCTCTTAATGCTGCCAAAAGGCATGGGAGTAATATGGATATGAGAGAAAAAAAACAAAACTCGACTCGGCGACCGTGTTTTTTATAATAACTCGATATGAATGTAGTTGTGCATGTCAGCACAAAACACACAATATATGGTGCCATTTAAAGATCTCCCTTATTCTTAAACGATTATTTCCGGCAAAGCAAAGACATCATTGATATTATTTTTCATAATAAGAAATCCATTACATAATAAATATTTATGCTGATATATTTTTAAAACTAAAAAATAATATGAAGATAAAATAATATATCTTTTGCATCTACAAGCAAAACATTTTTGCACATACCTTTAGCATACTTTGATGTCTTTAATACGGCAATTAGATTTGAAAAAGACCTGTTTTTATATAAGCTAATACGCTTATCTACATAATTAATGCATTTATTAACTTCTTCTTTATTCTTGTATGTTGAATTAGCAGAAAATAAAAGTCTGCTTTTAAGTCCTTTTAGCCTTGATAACTGTTGCTCTGCATTTTCTGATTTTTTTGCTTTGCTAACGCCTATTGTATTGCTGCTATGTATTCTGTAATTAGTCAGCGATGTATTCAAATGGTAATAACCGTTATCAACAGATGCAATCAAAGCAATCAGCCAATCATGCGGCAGCTCGTACTCATAATCCATATTACAATATTTATCACATATTTCTCTTGTAAAACACATTGTACAACCCGGAGCAAAATTGACGTTGCAAATATTAATAAAGTCTATCGGAGTGATTTCATTCTGCGGGGTGGAAATCATTTTTCCATACCATAACGGAATATTTGAAGGTGTGTATGACCTGCTGTTTTCGTCTATAAACGCAAGAGAACAGGAAAGTAACTTTACCTGATTATTCTTCTCAATTATATCGGTCATAGTGCTGATTTTATTAACACACCACTCATCATCCTGATCGCAGAGAAAAATAATATCACCGGTAGTTTTTTTTATAGCCTGTTTAAAATTATTAATAAATCCAAGGTTATTTTCATTACTGTACATATTCCAACCCTCAAGGTTATTGGATTTAATATAATCGTTTACTAACTCTACGGTATTGTCAGTAGAGCAGTCGTCACAAATAACAAGCTCGTCAATTTTTCTTGATTGATTTTTCAATGAATCAAGCTGTTTAATTATATATTTACTTCCATTATATGTAGTCATAGCAACAGAAATCTTTGCCAATGTAATACAATCTCCTGTTATTGCAAAATTACTTAAACAGCATCAAAAGTCTTTTTAAGCCGTAATCCAAATTTAAAAAGCCGTTTGCCAATAATGTAAAAGCTCTTGATTTACCTGAAAATTTTGCATTGTAATATTTTTTTGAATGATAAAAGCACTTCATATCAAAATTTTTGTTTACCCTATAATAGTGCTTTTATCTGACTACTTAATTTTTCTTATGAACTGCATAAATGATTTTGGCATTTTTGAATAAGCCAAATAAAAGTACTTTTTTATACCAAGATTTTTATTATACCGGTTATCTACAGCTACGTATCCTTTTTCTTTGTACAATTTCAAAACCTTATCTCTCAATGAGTTCATTTTACTCGGCTTTACAAGTTGTTCATTTTGTTGCTTTATTTTATCAAATGTAGAAGGCTTTAAATTTAATCCGGAAGCATAGTTGTTTATGAGTTTTTCTCCGTTTTCAGTATTTACAAGAATACATGAAATTCCGTCTGAATATCTCATATCTCCGCCGTTATCTGTCAGATATTCACTGTGTTGTTTTTCTATTCCCCAATAATCTCCTATAGTTATATCTCCTATCCTATTCGCATCTGCATATGGACAGGAATAACAGTTTTCTCTATATATTACCGATGTTAAAAACAATGAATAATAGGATGAAAGTCCGGCAGGAATAATTTTTTTAGTAAAACAATTGTTTTTATCAAGGTATGATGCACTACCACAAAGCCCCCAACCACTGCCTTTTTCTCTGAAACTAAAATCAACAACTTCCTTTCCTGATTTTTTAGAAAGCAGTTTTAAATAATCGTTAAAAATTCTTGAGTTTGGTACACCGTGGCAGATAATATCAATAATAAAAAGGTTATCATATGATTTATTGCCAAGAAATCTTCTTAATGCTGCGGCTTGGCAAGGAGTGCCTGAAAATAAAACTTGCTTACCTTCAATCAGACATTTTTTTACCTCTTTATATACAAAGCCTGTATTACTTTGTACATATTTAGAACCCTGAATTCTTTGTAAATCTTCAATAGTTACGGCTTTTATATGTATAGGTATCAGCTCACTGTTGATGTGTTTATATGCACAGCCAAATACAACTCCGCCATTTAAAATAAAATCATTTGCAAGTTGTCCAAATACGCCGCCTGAAGCTGATTTCATTATAATATTTTCACTTTTTGAAACAGCAGCATAAGATTTTTCTGTATAGTTTGTTTGAGAACCGTTTTGATAAGCACATACTTTTTTACACATTCCGCAAGACATACATTTACTATCTTCAATTTGAGGATAAAGGTAGCCAAACTCGTCTTCTTTCATTGTGATTGCTCCTTTGGAACAAACATTCATACATACCTGACAACCGCAGCAGTCTTTTTTCTCTTCAAATAAAACTACTTTATCATTTTTCATAAATTACCTCTAATCAATCTCTTGAAAATATCTTATCAAGAAATTCTCTTGTTTTGTTTCTTTCGCTGTCAAGTATAGCATTAACCTTATTAAAATCAACACTTCGATTAACTACATAAAAATCATTGTAATCCGATATATGTCTTTGGAGCGAATCAGTAAGAGTCAGGAAGCTATGCAATCGTCCTCCATACTCTTTTGGATAAACACAAATCGGTTCTGTATTCATATTCATAGAAAACGCAGTTGCATGAAAAGAATCGGTTAAAACATATTTTGCGTTGTCAATAAGGGTTACAAAATCAAAGACTTCAGGCACAAGCATACTTTTTCCCGGACGATAAAATTGATCATATCTTGTGCAAAATCTCACAAGTTTAAGACCTGTCCGTTTGGATAGTTCAACCGCATAGTTATCAAATTCTTTACTTCTGTTTAAATTATATATAAGAATGTAATTACCCTTTATTTTATTTGTTGTTTTGTATTTTCTCCAAAAATGAGCGGGCATGGCTACAGTGGGATCAAGTAAATGGGTTATTTTAGCTTCATCATAATTGTATTGATTAATGAGAATATCTACTGCCGAGTTTTCACGAACGGATATGTATTTATACTGGTCAATAAATTTTTTCGTTGCTTTAATTTCATCAGGACTTAGTTTGTCGGCGCCAAAACTCGCTGCATAAGCAAACTTATATTTATTTTTCGGAACAAAGCTAAGATAAAGAGATGGAAGTATTCCTTGATTCCATCCGGAATTCCAAACCTGATCACTACCTGTGCAATAATAATCTGAGTTTAATGGAAAATTTTTAAAATCTTCCTCATTAACATATCTTTCTTTTGATAAATTAACATTTTTGGCAAGGAAGCCATCAAAAACTTTTGTCCATTTTTTGACGGTCGGATAAATAATTATTTTCTTGATAATATTTCCCTTTGACCAATAATTTATTAATCCTTTTTCAGAAGCAGCATCAGGGCGAACATAATTGATAATCTCAACCTCTTCTGCATACTCTTTAAACAGCTCTTGTGTTGCAAAAGCCTGCAAAACCGAACCATAATTTCTAATTCCCTGCAACGTGATAACCGATACTTTCATATATCTCACCTAAACAAAATATGTAATTATTTGCTTTTAAAAAAATAATAAATATCGCCAAAATATTTTCTTAAATTTAAATAATATTTTCTATATCTGAAAAGCTTAAACCAATAAAATGGTTTTTTCTCGACAATTAATTTATATCTATAATCACACCAATTTGTACAGTTCTGAACTATCTGTAACTTATTTTCGTCAAAATATTCTGAATTTAAATACCAATTATTTATTATTATGGTACGGTTAATCGCATTAACTCTATATTTGTAACCATGTATAATTTCATTGGATGCATTGCTGTCATGCCGCCTATACTCAATCAAAGTGTCATCATAAATATAAAGTTTTCTTAGTAAAGCCGCAATCGTCCACAGTACAGCATCATGAGGAGTTCCGGGTTTCCAGTTTTTAACAAATAAAGGTAGAAGTTCTTTTTTGAAAGCCATAGTACAACCGGGACGAAGTATTTGATAATACTTTTCATTAAATACTACACGACTGACAATTTCGGCTGTTTCAGTGGGTACGGGATTTTGAATTTCGGGTATACCGCCGTTTTCACAGAAGGAATGAAACCCTGATGACAACAACCAAATATTGTCATTTTTTTCAAAAGCAGCAGTCATTTTTTCTATTTTATCAAGATGCCAAACATCATCTTGATCACAAGGATATATAATATCATTGTTAGCAGAATTTAAAGCATTTAAAAAATTTTTTTCCCAACCCAGATTCTGATGATTTACAGTTATTTTCCAATTTTTCAGGTTATATACTTCAATATATTCATTGATAAATTTAACGGTATTATCTGTAGATCTGTCATCGCAAATAATAACTTCATCTATTTTTCGAGTTTGGTTTTTTAGAGAATCCAACATTTCTTTTAGAAACCTTATTCCATTGTATGTAGTCATAACAACTGATACTTTCATATTTTCCCCTTTTATTAATTCACAAATTACTGCCTCTCCACTGTGTTTTTGAGTAAACAAAATTTGTAATTGTATAACCAAAATAAGTTAAAAAAGCAGCAATGCGTGCTTTTTTTCGTGCTTTGCCGTTAAGTAATACAGACTTTCTGTAAGCTTTAAGTTCATTCCATAATATTTTTTTCTCATTATTATGATCATTATCCTTAATCTGAAAAAGAATATTACTTACAGTACTGAAATATCTGCAATTTAATGCATCTATATTTTTCGGCGACTGTTCCTCAATAAATTTTCTTAAAACAGTCATATTTTCAATAGCATTCAATTTAGATGGATTAAAATACATATTTTGAATACCATTTTTTCTCTGAAAATAAAAGTAATCAACATTTTTTATAACCGCAATTTTATTGCTTCTTTGAACTGTTACCGGCGTTACGGGAATATCTTCATATAATTTACCAAAAGGATATCTTAAATTATCAAAAAGACAACTTTTATATAACTTTCCCCAAGCTGATATTTCAATAAAATTTTGATAGAACATTCTTTCAAGACACTGTGCAGATGAAAGAACTTCTAAATTTTGTAACTCTTTTTTGCAATCGTTCTTATCAGGGAGATAACTTTCAAAAACATTTTTGAACCAGCTTATAGACATATCAGCATTTGAACATAATAAAGCTTTATACAAATGTTCAATATAATAAACAGTTACATAGTCATCACTGTCAATAAAAGTTACATATTCGCCGTTCATAATATTTAAAGCATAATTTCTTGCATCAGAAAGTCCACCGTTTTTCTTATGTAACACGGTAATTCTACTATCTTTATCAGCATATTCCTGACAAATCTTAGCGGAATCATCAAGAGTACCGTCATCAACAAGCAATATTTCAAGATTACTATATGTCTGGCTAATTACACTTTCAATGCATCGTTTTATGTAATTTTCAACTTGATAAACCGGTATAATAACAGTAATTAGCGGAGTATTCAAAATACACCCTCCTTATTTCTTTTTATCACATAATAAATTAAAAATAAGTTTTTTATGCTCGTCCGATACCCTCTGTGCGTCGAATTTTTCATATACTTCTATTTTCCCGTTTTCAATAAGCTGTGTTCTAAGCTGAGAATTATTATAAAGCTCCGTAACGGCATCACAAACAGCCTGTGGCGACTCAACCGGTACAAGCAGACCGTTTACTCTGTTGTCAATCAAAGTCGGAATAGCGTCCGTTTCACACGCTACAATCGGCTTTTGTGCAAGCATGTACTCAGGCAGCACAAGACCAAAGCCCTCCCATCGTGAAAGAAGTGCGGCTACATCAAATACAGTTGCGTAGCTAAGAGGATTTTCAACCCAGCCTGTAATTTTTAATGAATCATCAATACCGTTTTCTATGGCATACTGCAAAATTCCGTCTTTCATATCGCCGTCACCGACAAGCATAAAGTACGCATTTGGTATTGCATCTTTGATTTTTGCGGCGGCTCTGATAAATACATCGGTGGATTTTTGCTTTGAAATTCTGCCAATCTGCCCTATTACAAAAGCATCATCGGGTATTCCGATTTTTTTTCTTGGAATTCCGTTGTTAAGCTGTTTATTGCAATTTTCAATGTCTATTCCGTTCAGAATAACATTAAACTTTTTTGCATTTGCAATTTTATTCTGAACAGCCGATTCTTTTTCTGCCTCTGAAATACAAACAAATTGCGTGGTAAACAGAGCAAGCATCTTTTCAATAATGCGATACATTGCCTGCTTTTTTTTACCGCAATCCATATTGAATGCCCAACCATGCGGATTGTAAATTCTGACATTACTAATTCCAAGGTCAGCTATTCTTCCGATAGCACCTGCCTTACTTGAATGCATATAAACAACATCGGGTTTAAGTGATTTAATAACTTTTCTTATCTGTCTGACGGAAGAAAGGTCGTGCTTGGCACTGATTTTACGCTGCATATTAATCTGAATGAAATCATCGGTTATATCATCATAATCATCTTTTTTAAAATAATATGAGCATAAAAGTATGTTTTCAAATTTTTCACGATCAAAATACTTCAAAAGTGATCGCAAATATCTGTCAACACCGCCTGCGGCCTGTGCAATATGTAATACCCTGATTTTAGTCTGCATAATTGAAATTCACCTGAAACTAATTAAAACTTAAATGTATCTTTCAATCCAAGCCACTTTTTATCTTTATCTGAAAGATTAAGAGGTGTGCCGTCAACAGTGTATCCCTCTGAATCTGCATTGCCTTTATACTCACCCTCAAGCATAGGCCATTCAATGCCTATTTCAGGGTCATTCCAAGCCATTCCACCCTCGTCGTTGGGATGATAGAAGTCATCGCACTTGTAGCAGAATTCTGCTGTATCGCTCAGCACAAGAAAGCCGTGTGCAAAGCCTCTTGGAATGAGAAACTGCTTTTTATTTTCTTCTGTAAGCTCAATACCGTACCATTTGCCGTATGTATCGCTGCCGGAACGCAAATCAACAGCTACATCAAATACAGAGCCTTTAATAACTCTTACCAATTTTGTCTGCGGAAAATTCTTCTGAAAATGAAGGCCACGAAGTACGCCCTTCACGCTCATTGACTGGTTGTCCTGAACGAAATTGATGTTTATTCCGTTTTCTTCCATATCACGCTGACTGTAGGTTTCCATAAAATAGCCACGGTTATCTCCGTGAACAGCGGGAGTAATTACACACAACCCCTCTATTCCACCTACATTTTTCTCAACTATAATCTGTCCCATTTCCTTATCTCCCTAAAGCTGTGCTTCTTTCAAATATCTGCTGACAGCGTCCTGCCAAGTCGGAAGCGGTGTAAAACAGTTTTTAATCAGCTTACTCCTATCAAGTCTGCTGTTAAATGGGCGAGCAGCTTTGCTAAGTCCATACTCTTCCGTGGTCACAGGTGTTACCTTTGTCTTTAAACCGTACTGACGGTAAAACTCACAGCAAAAATCATACCAACTGATATATCCGCCTTCATTTGTTGCGTGATAATAGCCGTATTTCTCGGTTTCGCACATATCAACCAAAAGTCTTGCCAAATCATATGTATAAGTCGGTGTGCCGATCTGGTCATTAACTACACGCACTTCATCGTGTGTTTTTCCCACATTAATCATAGTCTTTATGAAATTCTTACCATTAAGACCGAACACCCATGCAATACGGACAATAAAGTATTTTTCAAGTGTACTGCTTACTGCCAGCTCGCCTTCAAGTTTAGTCTGACCGTAAACGTTCAGCGGCTTATAATCCTTGCAGTCAGGCTGCCACGGCTCTGTACCCTGTCCGTCAAACACATAATCTGTGGACAGATAGAGCATCTTGCAGTCTATTTCTTTGCACGCATCAGCAATATTCTGCGTTCCGCCTGCATTGACAGCACGGACTTTTTCCACCTTGTCATCATCCTCAGCCATATCCACCGCAGTCCAAGCTGCACAGTGAATGACTGCATCAGGCTTTATTTCGGTAATTACTTTTCTGACTGCCTCTTTATCGGTAATATCCAACTGAACATAAGGCATAGCAGTTACAGCAGAATCATCTGCCACACCGGAATAGACAGCCTGAATATCAGAGCCTACTCCATCATAACCACGCTTTGCCAGCTCATTCATCACGTCATGACCAAGTTGACCGTTAACGCCTGTTACAAAAAACTTCATCTGTATGCCCTCTTACTTGTTCTTATACATATCCTCGTAGTATTTCTGGTAATTGCCGCTTGTGACATTGTTCATCCACTCTTCATTTGCAAGATACCAGTCAATAGTCAGAACAATTCCTTGCTCAAACGGAGTTTCTGGATACCAGCCGAGGTCATTTTTGATTTTAGACGGGTCAATGCCGTATCTTCTGTCGTGACCCAATCTGTCTTCAACGTGCTTGATAAGCTCTTCGGAAATTCCCTCGTCCTGCAATCTGTCGTGTAGCTGTTCAATAATGGTCTTTACAATAAAGATGTTCGGACGCTCGTTGTGTCCGCCGACATTATATACTTCACCGATTTTTCCGTCATTTGCAACCATATCAATAGCCTTACAGTGATCTTCAACATACAGCCAGTCACGAATCTGCATACCGTCACCGTAAACAGGGAGCTGCTTATGATGCTTCACATTATTAATCATCAGCGGAATCAGCTTCTCGGGGAACTGATACGGACCGTAATTGTTAGAGCAGCGTGTAATATTTATCGGCATACCGTATGTATCGTGGAACGCCATAACAAAATGGTCGGCACTTGCTTTAGAGGAAGAATACGGACTGTGGGGTGAAAGCGGAGTAGTTTCCATAAAATATCCCTCTGCACCGAGCGCGCCGTAAACCTCATCTGTTGAAACCTGAAGATACTTTTTGCCCTCTTTCCAAGTCTTTGCTTCTGTGTCATACCATGCCTCTTTTGCTCGCTGAAGCAGATTTACAGTACCCATAACGTTTGTCTGCACAAAAATTTCAGGATTTGCAATACTTCTGTCAACGTGACTTTCTGCCGCAAAGTTAATCACATAGTCAAAATCATATTTTTCAAACAGTCCTGCAACAAGCTCCTTGTCGCATATATCGCCCTGCACGAAAATATGGCGTAAATCTCCCTCCACGCCCTTCAGATTTTCAAGATTTCCTGCATAAGTCAACTTGTCAAGGTTAACGAGGAGAATATCCTCATACTTCTTCAGCATATAGTAAACAAAATTTGAACCAATAAATCCGGCACAACCGGTAATCAGATATTTTTTCATATTGTTTCCCCTCTTAATAAAGATAGTCTATGTACTTTCCGTCAAGTACGTCTTTCAGATACTGACCGTACTGATTCTTTTTCAGCACTTCATAAACCTCAAGTACATCCTCTTTGGATATCCAGCCGTTGAGATATGCGATTTCCTCAAGGCAGGCAATTTTTCTGTGCTGATGTGTTTCCACTGTTTTTACAAAATTTGTAGCGTCAACAAGACTTTCGTGCGTACCTGTGTCAAGCCAAGTAAAGCCCTGTCCGAGAAGTTCAACATTCAACGCATTATTTTCAAGATAAATTCTGTTGAGGTCGGTTATTTCAAGCTCGCCTCTTGCGGAAGGAGTTAGGTTTTTCGCATACTCAACAACCCTGTTATCATAGAAGTACAAGCCCGTTACGCAGTAATTTGACTTCGGCTTTTCAGGCTTTTCTTCAATAGAAACAGCCTTGCCGTTCTTGTTAAACTCAACAATACCAAAACGTTCCGGATCATCAACATAATAGCCGAATACAGTAGCACCCTTTCCGGTCTCCGCATTCTTAACAGCAGCTTTAAGACGCTTTTTCAGACCGTGTCCTGCGAAAATATTATCTCCCAGCACCATCGCAACCGTATCATCACCGATAAAATCAACGCCAATAATAAACGCCTGCGCAAGTCCATCAGGTGACGGCTGAACAGCGTATGTAAGGCTAACACCAAACTGATGTCCATCGCCCAATAAATCCTCAAAGCGAGGCGTATCCTGTGGAGTTGAAATTATAAGTATATCCCTAATGCCTGCATTCATAAGAACAGACATCGGGTAGTAAATCATCGGTTTATCATAAATCGGAAGTAACTGTTTTGAAGTTACTTTCGTCAAAGGGTAAAGACGTGTACCGGAACCGCCGGCTAAAATTATGCCTTTCATATGTACCTCCCAAATCATCTTCCTTGTTTAGTAAGAACTGCGATAATTGTTTTATATATGATTTTCCAGTCCACGAGAAAACTGCGTTCACGGATATACTGTATATCCATCTCGACCCATTCATCAAAAGAAATGTCATTTCTGTTTGGCTGAATTTGCCAATAACACGTAAGACCCGGTGTTATAAACAATCGCTGGGCTTGATAAGCAGAATATTGCTCAACCTCTCTGGGCAAAGCAGGACGAGGTCCCACAATGCTCATATCTCCTTTTAGAATATTAAAAAGCTGTGGGAGCTCATCAATACTTGTTTTTCTTATAAATTTTCCGACTCTTGTAATTCTCGGATCATCGGTAATTTTAAAAACAGGTCCATCCATTTCATTTTCTTTCAGTAGTTCCTTAAGCCTGTCTTCCGCATCAACAACCATTGAGCGAAATTTATACATTTTAAACTCTTTACCGTTTTTTCCCACTCTTATCTGCGAAAAAACAGGACCTCCTTTGGGATCATCAATAATGATAGAAATAACTGTAATCAGCATAACGGGAGAAAGAACAATAATAGCTATCAGAGAGAATAAAATATCCTGAAATCTTCTTAGCCACCGGTAACCGTGTCTTGTTTTTAAGGTTGCATAATAAATATTATTTTCAGGCATAACCTTTTTTTCGAAAATATTGTTTTTTCTTTCATTTGCATATATTCTTTTCGCCAAAACTACACCCCTCTAGCAAAAAAATTAATAGCCGTATTCGCCGTAGTAACCGTATTTGTATCCTCCGCCGTATTTGCGTTTACCGACAGGCTCAACATCATTAAATATAACACCGATAATATTAGCTTCGGAGCGTTTGAGAATATCAATTGTTTTTTTGTAGTCCCTGATGTCGGTAACATTATCTCTGACTATAACAACAACACCGTCAGTTTGCTTTATTATAGGTAAAGCGTCAATTACTACGCCAATTGGCGGAGTATCAAATATAATATAATCATATTGTTTTGAAAGCTCTTTGATTAATTCTTTCATATTGTCACTTGATAAAAGCTCCGACGGGTTCGGAGGAATAGTGCCGCAACAGATAGCGTCAAGATTGTCCAATTTAGAAGTGTAAACTATATCAGATACCTCACATTCAAAATTGAGGTAATTTGTAATTCCCTTGTCAACAGGTATTTCAAGCACCGATTGAATTCGAGGTCTTCTCAAATCACAATCAATAATCAGTACCCTGGTATCAACCTGCTGTGCAAGTGCAATAGCTATATTAACTGCAGTAATAGTCTTTCCTTCGGATTTTGAAGAGCTTGTAATAGACACCATTTTACAGCCTTTTTTTACAATTGAATAAGCAATATTTGTTCTTGCTTTTTTATAAGACTCTTTAATCTGAAATCCGACAGCTTCTGCATTGAGTTTTACATCTTGAAAAGAGCCTCTTTTTGGATATTTTTTCATACTGACTCCCTCTTATCTTTTTTTTTGTTAGATTTATTTACTGCGTCAAATTTTGGAATAGCTGCAAGAATCGGAATATCTCCAATCATAGTCATTTCCTCGTTGTATCTCATCTTCTTATCAAGGAACGCTCTGAGCAATGAAATTCCGACAGATATAACAAGTCCTACTATCATTGCAATTATTACGTTCTTTATTTCATTCGGAGATGAAGGAGCAGTAGGCAGTTGAGCATAATCAACTATCTTTAGCGTTGCTTTGGATTTAAGTCTTGAAATAGCCTCAGGTGCAACCTTTCCAACCGCATCAGCTATAAGCTTTGAATCATTTGGAGAAGAAGTAGTAACCTTAGCATCAAATATCTCTGTCTTTTCGTCACTGCTGAAAGAAACCATTTCGCTAAGCTGTTTAGCGGTATATTTGTTGTTTATATGCTCGGAAAGCTCTGTGTAAAAAGTATTTGTGTTCAGCATTTTAATATATGTAGCAACAAGATTCTGTGCATAGGTTTGCTCAGAAAGTATATTGAGGTTGTTTTTATTTTCATCATCATTTGACGTATCAACATATAACTGAATTGAAGACGTGTATGACTTTGGAATAAAATATCTTGTTATAAAAAAGCTTCCGATAGCACAAATAAGCGTAACTACGATAATAAAAGCTGCATTTTTCTTAATAATATTCCATACATCTGACAATGAAATAACAATTTCATCCTTTTCTTCCATAGGACTACCTCCGTTTTACATATTCATTCGTTTTTTGCATTATTGATTATTATTATAATCCAATATCCAATTTATTTCAACAACAATATTTTATTTTTTTCCACTATTGACAAAGTTTGTGTGACTAATTTATTATTGTACACTCAGATATCAAGAAATTAGTAATTATCACCATAAACACATAAAGGCTTTTCGGAGAGAAAGTTATGTAAGTACAGTTGCCTTGCTTTTTGTTCCTTTTGAATGCAGTGCTTTGTCGGACTTTACTGTCCATATTTCGGTACCGACCTTTGCCTGAGCTGTTTCATCAATATCGCTTAAATCCATAAACATAAACCGAGCCGAGAACAAACCATATTGAAACAAGCTGTGTTGTAAAGCCTTTGCATAACAACACAAATATTGCAAAGCCTATCCACACTATCGGCATATGAGCATTTTTGTATTTACATTCCGTTATACCATTCCGATTTTATGTAAAAAGTGCATAAAAATACCGACAAGTATTAGCATAGAACGCCATTACTTGTCGGCAATAATTTTAATATCACATTCCTTGTTCAAAAATATAGAGGTACAAATCTTCAAGAGTTGGTTTTGCGGTTGTGTATTGGCAGTCTGTCGGCGGGTTATCGGTCACGATGCGGACTATTATGCTGTTGTCGTTGTGACAGAGATTTGAAACACGGTAATTGTCTTGAAAATATTTTAAATCTTCCCTTTGAATTTCGACCTCAAAGACTTTATTTTCAAGCTCCTTTGTCAACTTATTCGGGGAATCGTGGGAGATGAGCTGACCTTTTTTAAGCAAAATAATCTCCTTTGCGATAAACTCAATATCCGACACAACATGGGTGGAGATTAGGACAATTTTATCCTCGGCAATCTCGCTGATGAAGTTGCGTATGCGTATTCTCTCCTTCGGGTCAAGTCCTGCCGTGGGTTCGTCCAAAATCAGGATTTCGGGATTGTTCAGAAGCGCTTGAGCAATCAAGGCTCTCTGCTTCATACCGCCCGAAAACGAGCCTAACTTTTTATGTGCGGCATCTGTCAGATTAACCGTTTCAAGAAGCTGAGTGATCTTTTCCTTGGCTTCTTTCTTTTTTAAGCCCTTTAATGCCGCCATATACCACAAAAAGCGGTTGAGGGTGAAATCATCATACAAGCCCTGCTGTTGGGGCATATAGCCGAGTACGGCTCGGTAATCCTTGCCGAGCTTTTTGATATTTTCATCGTCGTAAACCACCTCGCCGCCGTCGGCATTGAGGTTGTCGGTGATAATGTTCATCAGCGTGGACTTGCCTGCTCCGTTCGGTCCGAGCAAGCCGTATACTCCCGGAGTTAAGGTAACGCTGAAATTATCAAGCGCCTTTACCGCTCCTTTTTTATAGACTTTTGTAATACCTTTAATCTCAAGCTTTGGCATTTATTCGCCTCCATATTCTTGTTTCGGTAAATTTTAATTTAGAAATTTCAAGTGTGACAATTGCAATTAAGATACTCAGCAAGCAAGTCATAACGATAGCTATAATATGGGAATTTACAACCCAATAACCTATTCTTACATTTTCAATCGAATACAAAGCAAGCAATGGTAATATAACTAAAACAGTTGAAACCACCATTGTAAACATACTGCTACGGGTAAAAATTGAAACTGCTGTAATAACAAATGTTACTGCTGTTGCAAGCAAAAAGTAACAAATGAGATTGACAACTACCGCATTTATCACACTAAAAGATGTTTCTTGAACATTTTCAAAAATACATACTAAGGGTGTATTCAAACTGTTCGCACCGTATGTATTTATAAATCTTACAAAATACGGCACATACAGAGCTGTAAATGCTATTAACAAATATATACACTCCACTACTATTTTTCCAAAAAACAGTTTTGTTTTACCGTTTTCAGTAGTACGAATAAGGTTGATCATACCATTTTTATACTCGGGTGAAAATACATAAGGAACACCTATCACAAGAACAAGGCAAAGCAAAGCAAAATCGTTCCATTCCCTTGTTTTACTTGAAACAAAACTTTTATAGATGTTTTCATCAATAAATTTTGCATCTATGCCCTTTTTATCTAGTTCAAGGAGTCGATTGTATTGTTCGATTACTCTTTCAAATGCAATCCCTTTGCTGTTTAAAATATTTTCAATCGACTTGGACATAGCCTGTTTTGCATTTTCGGAAAGCTCACTATTTTCAGCAATTTCGCCCATGCGTTGTTGCAAGTTGTTAAAATAATTTTGCTGTTTCAAAATATAGTTTTCCTTTTCCGAAGTTATGTCACCCTCAAGATATTCCATATACGCTTTGTAGTCAGCATCCGAATTTTCTGAATAAGGGTAACGAACCGTTCCGAACGATGAAATAATTGCAAAAAGCACAAACAAAACAATCATAACAGCCATTTTATTTTGAATAGTAAATTTAAAAACTTCGCCTTTAAAAACGCCGGTACTGCCGTTTAATGTAAAAAATCTTGATTTAAACTTTTCAAGCAGTCTTGAAAAAATGCCGGCAGTCTTCTGTTGATTGCGTTTGCAAAATAATATGCAGGAAAACACCGTACACAAAAGAAATACTGTACCAAAAACGGCAAATGCAATCGGAATCGAAGTTACTGCATTTGAAAAAATATTAAGATTCAGATAACTTCCAAAAAATTCCCCGCCGTCAAGAATATAGAAAATATTAATGTACTTTAAAAGGTTCAAAAAAGAGTTCTGTCCAATCAAGGTATAGAGCAAATACTCTGCACCAATTATTACGAGCCCTGTAAGATACATCGTTGCAGAACTTGAAAAGATAATAAATACAAGAGCCAAAAACGATGAAATAACAAAAGTCCCCATTATTTTTGCAAATGCAAACAAAATCAAAAATTGACCTGCTGTAACTGTAAGGGTACAGTTGCGAAACTCGGAAATTGATTGAATATTTACGCTTAAATCGGTACTGCCATACAGGAAAGTGTTTATGATAAAATTGCAAAAAATGAATAATATTGATACAACAGCTGACAGTACAAAAAGCAACATGAATTTTGAAATTATAGTTTTGAATCTGCCGAATTTTGTACATCGTACCAACGAATACAGTCCTTTTTCACGCTCATATTGAAAAAGATAAACGCAAAGCAAAAACACAATGGCGATTATAAAAATATCGGTTAAGCTGTATTCTGTTGTTGCAATAAAAGCATCAGAATTTACAAGGCTTAGCTTGGTGTTTTTTAATCCTGAATAATCGTTGGATGTTTTGTAAAGATTTTTATATGAAAAAGAACTTTCATCGCCAAAAATTGAAGAGGACGACTGCGCCTTTGCCCTGTCATACATTTTGTCAATAAAATCCGGATAGGAATTTATATACTCAATCTGCTGTGAAATATTATAGAGAAAACTGTTTTTCCAAAAGTTATCTCCGCCTTTTTCACTCATTTCAACAGCCTTTTGATACGCATCCGGATTACTCTTTCGATACTCATCAAGTTCATATGTGTAATTTTCAATAAGTTCCTCGTTATCAGTCTGTGCAAGATTTTCAAGTCTACTAAAAATTTCATATGCAAGCAGTTCATTGTCAATTTGCTTTTCAGCGTCATTCAAAGACATTGAAGAATAACTATTGAGCATTTTAGTATACTCATTGGAATAAGTGATTCTAATGCTGTTTTCTTCGGTATTTTGCGATGAATATAATAAAAAGCCGTTGATTGCAAGGCAGAGCAATAAAACAACAAAAAATATTTTTTTATTAAGTATCTTTTTCAGTTCATAAATAAAGAGTTTCATAAATTCATCTGTTACTCAAAAGTATAAATTTCATCGGCATTTTCTGTGTTATTTTTATCAATATAATAAAGTGTTTTTTCTTCTTCGTTGTAATCAATAAAACAACTGCTGTCAAAACCTATTTCGGCAGTAAATTCAAACGGCATTTTCTTTAAAGTTGCCTTATAGCTTTTATCACAGAAAATCAACTTATCAGCCTCATTATCATCATTAGCAGCTGAAATTATCAGATTTTCACCGTCATTTGTAAAAGGAGTGTAGTATTGATAACCTGCAATCAAATCAGAACAATCAAGAATTTTCTTTTGATTTTCTCCGTTAAAATCGCACTCATACACCTTACTTCCGTTTGCGAAAATCAGCTTATCATTGAAAATTGTAAACATTGAATTTATATTTACTTCCAACTTTTCACTGAGATTTTCCCATTTATCGGTCTGTAAATCATAGTTTATCAAGTAGCTGTTTTCCTTGGTACCGTCAAGCTTTGTTATCCATAAAAAAAGATGATTGCCGTAGAATCTGGTGTCACATACACTCATACCATTAAGTATATCGTATTTATAGTACGGCAGTAACTCATCTGTGTTTCCTTTACCATCGGCAGAAACCTTGTAAAGTGCCATATTACTGCCTTCTGCCGCTCCTTCGTTATCTTTTTTACTTCCGTCAAAATAAATATATCCTCTGTGAATTTTAAAGTCCCAAATTGTATAATCCCTTGTCGAATATAAAACCTCACGATTTGTTCCGTCAGTTGAAATTTTGCAAATTTCATTTAATTCATAAGTTACACCGTCTTTGTCGGTTTTATCCTCGACCGATTGAAAATAAATGCAGTCATTGTAGTAAACAAGACTTCTGAAATATGTATTTAAAAATGCTGTACACTCTTTCTTTTTCTCAAACGAGGTTTCTTTGTCATGCATACAATCACTTCGATTGCACAAAGGTTGACAACTATGCGTTTCCTTATCAATCACATACAAAAATCCGTTATCTGAATTTAAAAAGTAAATGCCCGTATGAGTATCTGCAAAATAGAGCTGACTGCCGTACCTTATAAAATTCTCCTGACTGTCCTGATTAGGAACATATGTATCAGAACTGTCGATACTCATTTTTTGATTACATCCGCACAAAAAAACAAATGAAATCAGAAACAAAAATGCAGTGTATTTTTTAATCATAATTTTCATATAAACACCTCAGAGCCCACCCGCTACATTCGGGTGGGCTCACAAACTTATGCTGTTTTGCCGACTGTAGCAGATACAGTTGTTGCACTATCAAATTGAGAAATACATTTTGAGCCTACTAAAGTATAATAACCGTTTGTAGTAACCGTAAGGCTCTTGTTATTATCAACGCTATCATACGAATTGCACGATAACTTCACATAACTACCGGATTTGTAATATCCATACACCCAAACCTTTATTGAACACGGTCCGCCATTAGTAACACTTCCTTTTCCACTAGTTGTGTTACCTGAATATGAAGCCGTTGATGATACTGTATAACCATTACTCATTTCTGCATATCTTGTACTGGAAGCTGCGCTAGCGCTTATAGCCGCAACTGATGAAAAAGCACATATTGTAGCTAACATTGTTGTTGTTATTTTTCTTATCTTGTGTTTCATAAAGAGTTCCTCCTTTGTTATGTTAAAATATTATTAATATAATTTTCAGTTGAAACAACGATTAAGACATTAAACCATTGGACTTACCTCCTTTCATACTTATTTTAATTGCTAAAAATTTTATTTAAAAATATTAATACTTTAACTGTCATTTAAACACAACATACTGAAATAAGTTTTAAA
>OLOW01000204.1_pt1 | contig 36633 bp, 28 predicted proteins | sample 1672801 | NCBI WGS metagenome assembly OLOW01 (sample SAMEA3136725, study PRJEB25190) | human gut metagenome | biome: human gut; feature: human-associated habitat; material: faeces | place: Austria | collected 2013 | reverse complement strand
CTGCTCGAGTACATGCCCATGCCCGATTTTTCGACGGGCGGTGAGATCATCTATCGCCGTGAGGAGATGGAGAAGATCGTCGAGACCGGCCTTGGCAGCTTCCAGATCCGCTCCCGTTGGTGCTGGATTCCCGAAGAGCGCATCATCGAGGTCTACGAGATCCCCTACACCACTAAAACCGACGTCATCATCGAGCGCATCATCAAGCTCTCCAAAGAAGGCAAGGTCAAAGAGATCGCCGACATCCGCGACGAGACCGACCTTTCGGGCCTGCGCATCGCTATCGACCTCAAACGCGGTGTCGACCCGGACAAGCTCATGGCCAAGCTCTACCGCTCGACCACGCTGCAGGACTCGTTCTCGTGCAACTTCAACGTGCTGGTCGACGGTTACCCGCGCGTCATGGGCGTGCGTCAAATCCTACACGAGTGGGTTGCCTGGCGCGTGGAGTCGACGCGGCGCCGCGTGAGCTTTGACCTGGGCAAGAAGTCCGAGCGCCTACACCTTCTGCATGGCCTCGAGGCGATCTTGCTCGATATCGACAAGGCCATCGCCATCATCCGTGGAACCAAGCTCGAGGCTGAGGTCGTGCCCAACTTGATGCGCGGCTTCGATATCGACGAGACCCAGGCGGAGTTTGTTGCCGAAATCAAGCTCCGCAACATCAACGAGGAGTACATCCTCAACCGCACCAAGGACATCGAGAAACTCGAAGGCGAGATTGCCGAGCTCGAGGATATCTTGTCGAGCGAAGATAAAATCAAGCAGGTCATCAGCGACGAGCTCGCCGCGGTTAATAAGAAGTACGTGATGCCGCGCCGCACGGGCAGGATCGATCCTGCGGACGTCATCGAGGTGAGTTTGGAGCCGGAGATCGAGGAATATCCGGTTACGATCATGCTCTCGCACGAAGGCTACCTCAAGAAACTAACGGATCGCGTGCTCAAGACGGGCGCCACCCTCAAGTACAAAGACGGGGACAAGCCCTTTATCGAGTTCCCCTCCTCCAATACGCACGAGCTGCTGGTATTCACCGATAAGAGCCAGGTGTACAAGTGCAAGGTTGCGTCGTTCGAGGACACCAAGTCGGCACAGCTTGGCTCCTATCTGCCCACCGATCTTGAGATGGACCCCGACGAGTCTGTAATCTGGGTAATCGACCCCGAGGATTACAAGGAAGACGTGCTGTTTGTCTTCGAGAATGGTCGCGTCGTGCGCGTCGCGCTTGCCGGTTATGTGACCAAAACCAACCGCAAGCGCCTCAAGAATGCCATCTACGGCGGCAGCAAACTGCTGTTTGCCCAGGTGCTCAAGGAGGATCGCGACCTGGCGCTCGTCTCAAACGACGGCCGCCTAATGAACTTCAACACGTCGCTACTCAAGACCAAAACAACTACCAGCACCCAGGGCGTCCAGGCGTTCACGGCAAAGAAGAATCGTATCGTCACCGCTGTGGGCGCGGCAGAAGACTTCCTGGGAAGCGAAGCCTGGACGGAGCGATTCTGCGCACAGGCCTTGCCGTCTGCCGGCGCTCTCATGAAGGAAAACGACATGCCGAGCTTGTTTGACTAGAGTGCAACAGGACAACCAACGTGGGTTTCTCAACGTGATGGGGCCGGGTACAGCAAGACTGTGCCCGGCCCCAGGCAAAACAGCACAGTTATTCCTTATCAGAAAACAGACATGTAGTGCGCAGCGGGCTGAATCAATCACCAATGTCTTGTCTCCACAAACCTGCAAAACCAAAGCAAAAGACAAGTCGGCTTAAAAAAGCATTCTCTCGATTACCATCAATTGCATCAATTCTAAATTACATTAGTTAACCTGGTGTTGAATTGTGTTTTACCTGGTAATCGACCTATATGGACCAATGAAAACGACTGAATACTACATGCGCTGAAGTTAGAATATCCATCAGTTTTTCAGATTGTTCATCCCAAGACGGTAGTCCCCTTTCTGCAGCCCGTATAATCGAGTAAAACCCAGACGAAGAGAAGAGGAGGCTACGAAATGGCAGTATTGAATACTGAGGTACTTGAATGGTCCGTTGCCCGTAGTGGCCTCTCCGACGAGCAGATCGTCAAAGCTTTCCCTAAATATCACGCCTGGCTTGACGGATCTTGGAAACCGACCGTCAAACAGCTGCGCGACTTCGCGAACAAGACTCACGTGAGTGTGAGCGAACTCTTCGCGAACGAGCTGCCTGACTACGCATTGCAGATTGCAGACTTCCGCACAGTCGACGACGTCCCCGCACAAGATCCGAGCCCCGAGCTTTTCGACACCATCGATGCCATGATGGGTAGACAGGAGTGGATGCGAGAGTACTTCCTGCACGAAGGGTACTCTCGGATCGATTTCGTTGGATCCTATGCCAGCGCGCCGTTGTGTGAGAAGACGAGAGGCTTAATCGTTAACAGTCTGCATAAACTTCTGGACCTGGACGATAACTGGGCCGCTTCCTGCAAAACGGTTGGCGAGGCACTCAAAACACTCAAAGACCATGTAGAGATAGCCGGCATATCCGTGGCAATCAACGGCGTGGTTAACGACAATACGCACCGTGTTCTGGAGACTGATGAGTTCAGAGGATTTGTCCTTGCTGACGACATAGCACCGATCATCTTCATCAACGGGCGCGACACTAAGAGCGCGCAAATTTTCACACTCGTACACGAATTATGTCATCTTGCCTTTGCCCAAACTGGCGTAAGCAACGCACCGGACGATGAAGACAGCGATATCGACATGGAGCGATTCTGCAACACCGTCGCAGCCGATTTCCTCGTGCCGACAGACATACTTGCAAGCAGAGTCGATAACTGCATGGACGATGTGTACCCAGCCTTGCAGGACCTCACGCACATCTGCAAGGTCAACTTCGTCGTAGTAGCAAGAAAAGCCAAAGACACGGGCTTTATCGATGAAGACACCTTTTTCCGTGTATATAGGCGCTACAAAGACGGCATGCCCGAGGTCGCCAAACTCGGTAAGGGCGGCGGCAACTACTTCAATACCAAACAGTACAGACTCGGTGCTGTGTTTTCCGAAGCTGTGCTCACTGCAGTACACTCCGCTTACTTAAGCTATCGCGACGCCTATGACCTGACCGGCATGAGCGCGCCGAGCTTCAAGACATATTTCGAAGAGGTGGCGTGACGTTGGAACGCTACCTTCTTGACTCAAACGTCTTCATCCAGAGCGAGCACAATATACCGCAGGACATCTTCGAGGGATTCTGGCGCGAACTGGGAAGCTTGCTCGAATCGGGCACGGCAGTGCTGCACCAGACGGTGGCCGATGAGCTGAAGCGCAAGCAGGACCCCTTGGTCAATTGGCTCAAGGACTTGGACGGCGTTGAGCCGATGGCTCCGGGCAATGAGACGCTCGAGAAATACCTCGAGGTGTGCGCTTGGGCTGACGAGCAAAACTATGAGTCGCGAGCGCTTCGTGAGTTCAAAGCCGAGTCCCGCGCTGATGCCTGGCTGTGTGCCGAGGCGATGGCGAGTGACCTTACCCTGGTGACCTACGAGACGGCTTCAAACTCCATCAAGAAGGTCAAAATCCCCAATGTGTGTGCTGGGATGGGCATCCGTTGCATCGGTGGCTTTGCCTTCATGCGTGCGCAGGGCTTCCATTTCTAGCAGGCTTACGCTTGCGTTTGCCGTTAGTCTGCCACCCACGCTGGACACTAGACCGAACGTGCGCAGCCAAGCCGGATTTGGTAGCAGACCGGGTGTCAACGCGTGCCGTGTCCGCGGCGGCGTTGACGTTGCATGCGAAGGCCGACCGGAGCCGACGGCTGACCGACCGCGGCAACCTTGTAGGACACGGGTGCGGCACGCGGCACGAACGGCCCGAGTGCAACACCCGGAGCATGGGTGGCCGGACTGCGGGCGACCCTGGTTGAGCGACGTGCGGCCGGGCTAGCAGCCGGGGCATGCGGCAGACAAACCTCTTCCCATAGCCTCTTTTCTGTTTCGCCGACATCTGCGCACGACGACACGTAGCTCTTCTGCTGGCGAAAAGACCTCTTTCCCACAATTAGAAATTAAACCTTTTACCTGCTGTTTCGTGGGAATCTGCTTGCATTTATCTAGGTATATACCTATAGTAATTTGTACTATGGCTTAGCTGTGTCCTTGGGAGGTGCCATGCCGTCAGAAGCTCAGAAGCGAGCTGATCGTAAGTACAAGCACGACAAGACCCAGCAGATCTGCCTGCGGTTTTATCCCGCCGAAGAGGCAATCTGGTCATTTCTCTCCGCGCAAGAGAACAAACAGGGGTTTCTTAAAGATTTGATTTGTCGCGAGATGGGCGTCGCATCGAACGGACCCGTACACATTAACAACAACACCAAGGTCGGAAGGGCGGAATCGTAATGACGCAAGTGAGCAAGGCTTCGGTTATCCGGCCGGAGACCATATTGGACTTCATCGACGGCGTGACGCAGCGCAGGGACACCCCCGAGGAGCGAGTGCGTCAGGAAATCCTAAAGTCTCTCGTGCGTGAGTACGGTTACAAAAAGGAGCAGATCGGGGTCGAAGAGTCAATCAAATTCGGCAGCAACCGCAAGGCGGTCGATATCGCCATCTGGGAACCCGACAAAACCCACACCCAAGAGAACATCTACATCATCGTCGAGTGTAAAGACCCCAAGACCAAGGCAAAGGGCAAGAAAGACGGCGTGGACCAGATGCACTCCTATGCGTCTGCCTGCATGAACTCCACCTATGGCATGTGGACCAACGGCGACGAGCTGCTCACCTTCCGCTATGTGGTAGACGACGCCGGCAGGCGCGGCCCCGAGGCCGTGCCTGACCTACCGCACGCCGGCGGCGAGGTACCCAACGACGCGCCGCGCTTTGACCAACTGCGTCCCGCCGCCAGCGATTCGCTGCTGTACTCGTTCCGCCGCTGCCACAACTACATCGCGGGAAACCAGGGCATCCAGAAGGCCGAGGCATTCCTGGAGCTGCTCAAGATCATCTTCTGCAAAATCCAGGACGAGCGTGACTCCGAGACGCCAACGTTCTACATCACGCCGACTGAGCGCCGGGGCGCCACGGGCAAGAAGAAGTGCCGTAAACGAATCGAGACACTCTTTGGAAACGTCAAGCAGTCGTACGAGACTATCTTCAAGGCCGACGAGCACATCGCACTAACCGACGACGTGCTCGCCTACATCGTGGCGCAGCTGCAAATGTATTCCCTGCTCGAGAGCGACGTGGACGTTAAGGGCCACGCGTACGAAACAATCGTGGGTTCCAACCTGCGCGGAGACAAGGGCCAGTTCTTCACGCCGCGCAACATGTGTCACATGATGGTGAGGATGGTCGACCCTTCGGAGGACGATGTTATCCTCGACCCTGCCATGGGCACCTGCGGCTTTTTGGTCACGGCCATGAACTACGTGCTTGAGAAGATCGGAGATTCCGTCGAGGCGAGCGGGCGCAGCAAGACCGCAAAACAAGAGGCCCTGATTGCGCGCAAGCGCGAGTTTCTGTCCAAGCATATCGTGGGCATCGACTTCGACCCCATCCTGGTACGCGCCTCCAAAATGAACATGGTGATGAACAATGACGGCACGGGACAACTGTTCCACGCCAACTCGCTCGAGCCGTTCTCGGGCTTTGAACCTAAGCTGCAGAAGGCGCTTCGCCTGGACGCCGCCGACATCGCGGCAAATAAGGCACTACAGCCGGGACACGGCGTTACGGCGATTATGACCAACCCGCCTTTTGGCTCCAAGATCCCCATCGAAGACCCGGTGATTCTGGAATCCTTCGATCTCGGACACACTTGGTCGTGGTTTGAGGACGACGCCGAGTGGAGGATGGAGCCCAAGCTCTTCTCATCCCAGCCGCCCGAGATCCTCTTCATCGAGCGGTGCATCCGTCTGCTTGAACCCGGCATGGGTGTGGCGGCACTCGTCATCCCCAACGGCATCCTGGGCAACCCGGGCCTGGGCTACGTGCGCCAGTGGATTTTGCGCCACGCGCAAATTCTGGGCTCGGTGGACATGCACCCGGACGCCTTCCAGCCCAATGTGGGCGTGCAGACATCCGTCCTTGTACTGCGGCGTTGGGACAGCGAGGAAGAGGCGTACTGCAAGGACGGCACCTTCCAGGATTACAAGATGTTCATGGCCATCTGCGACCACGTGGGACACGACAAGCGTGGACAAACCACTTATGTGCGCGACGATGACGGCTACCCCATCGTGCAGGAGCAGACCACCGCGGTGACGGGCAACGTTGGTTCAGAGGAGGAGAGCGGCCACACCTCGAAGGAACGCGTGGTGGACGACGAGACGATGACAATCGCCGACGCCTTCTTTGAATGGAGGCGCGGCCAATGATGAACGCGCCTTTGGTAAAGAGCGTCCGACTTTCCACCGTGTTGGGTGGCGACGTGAGGCTCGAGGCGTCGACCTATCTGCGCGACGGGTACGGCTTCACACGCCTTGCCAACCAGTGCGACAATCACAAAAGGCTTGGTGACCTGGCCGACATCTGGCAGCCGAGCAGACTGACGGGGTACACCGTGCCGGAAGGCAAGGGGTTGCCCTTCTTTACCGCCGGCCAGGTGTTCGAGGACTTCCCCCGTGTGAGAAAGTGGCTCGCAGCGCCCTTTGTGCCGCAAGCTGATTCCAGATACGTTAAGCAAGACTGGCTGTTGCTTTCATGCTCGGGTGTGGTAGGCAACGTTACTGCCGTGTACCCGCACCACATGAACAAGGTCATCACGCACGACCTGCTGCGCATTGAGCCGAAAAACCGGGACGAGTACGGCTGGCTCTACGCGTACATGAAGACGGACTTCTTCAAGCAGATCGCTCGAGCGGCTCAGTATGGGCACATGATCAAGCACATCGAGGTGTCCCATGCCAACGAGTTTCCGGTCATCATGCCCGACGCGGCCACGTGCAAAGCCATCGGCGACAAAGCCACCGAGGCCGTGCACCTACGCAGCGAGGCGTGGAAGCTACGGGCCGAGGCGTTTAAGGCCATCGAGCGGGCAATCGGATACGAAGGCGAGGATACCGATACAAGCAAGAACCAAGGCGAAGTGCGATTGTCTCAAATTCTTGAGAGACGCTCTCGTTTGGACGCGGATTCGTATTGCGGTCAAATCAATGCCGTTGATGCGCTTCTCAAACGGTGCGCTACCGATAATCTAAGAGACCTTGCATCTGACATATATCTACTTCCAAGAGTCGCAAGAACGTTTGGGGCTGGCGGAGTTCCGTTTGCTACCCCAAGCGATTTGTTTGACGTGAATGCCAAACCAGCCAAACACATTTATGCGAAGTTGATTCCAAATCATGAAGCGTTCATGCTCAAGCCCGGAGAGCTCTTGATGGTGAGATCAGGTCAAAAATATGGTTTGCTGGGTCGAGTGATGAAAATCACCGAAAATCATCGAGGCGTGTTTGGCAGCGACGACCCTATTCACATCAAACCTGATGAAAGCAAAATCAGGACAGGATATCTATTGGCCTATCTGAACGACCCTGCCCTCGGCAGGCCCTCGATAGTCAGAAACGCATACGGCACATCTATCCCACATTTAGATGTTAAAGACATCAAGAAGGTCCGCGTCCCCCGCTTCGCCGCAGACATCGAATCCGCCATCGCCGACCTTATGGACAGGAGCGTGAGAACCTCGGCCAAGGCTGACCGACTTGAGAATGAGGCGACGAAGCTGGCACAGAAGCAGATTGACATCGCCATCGGAGAGATCGCCTCAGACACCTAAGAGGTCTATCGAATTATTGACATCTCGCACCCTGTCGGGTTCGAGTCTCGACACTTTATCGAAAAAGGCACGGTAGCGAAACGTTACCGTGCCTGAAATTCGAATGGAGCGGGCAACGGGACTCGAACCCGCGAGTGTCAGCTTGGGAAGCTGATGCCTTACCACTTGGCGATGCCCGCATATACGACGCAGTGAATGCGCGGTAGTTAGTATAACCTGCATTGTTCTTATGGAGCAAGAAACGTACCAGTCCACGATAAAACTGCGCGAGAAGACCGAAAGCCCATCGAAGATCATGGAGATGCGCATCTCTTTTTGTGATGACAGTCGTCGCAATCAAAGCTAAGGGGCTTAACACCGCTGATATTTACCCCGTTTCACCTGCCTTGTTAGAAACTGGCAAGAATAAGGGGAATCGACGCGTTCTCTTTTGTAAGCATAGATGGAACTAACGGGGAATGTGTCCTTATACGCTCGACTCCCATCGATTCGAGGGAGGACGATTGTGAATCACAGCAAGGCACGCCGATTCCCCTGGCGCAACACGAACGACAACCGCTCCATAAGACGCCGCAGACCGGTGCCGCTTTTCGTTATTCTCGCTATCGCCCTTCTCGGAGCGACATGCGCTGTTGGCAGTGCGCTCATCGACGCGCACGCCAGCAGCGATTCCATCACCGTGAGCAACCTTATTCACAACCCCAACTCTTCCGATGGACACGGCAAGCTCATTCGTGTCGAAGGACAAAACGTCGCCTATTGCGCACAGGGATTTCTTTCCTATCCCGAAGTGGGCCAAAAACTCACCCGATACGGTTCGCCAAAAATCCCCGAGCTCGACTACGTTGTCTATCATGGATACGACGGAAAAGTCGTCACTTCGGTTGCGGGGCTCAATCAAGGCAAGTCTGAATCTGCCACCATGGCAGCAATCTGGCTTGCCATTGGTGACAAACGGCCCGACCTTCTCAATTTTGTTCCCAAATACGACCCTCCCTGGCATGGAAACAAAGCCTATAAGGAACGATGGGAAGCCATCAAAGACCCTCAAATCAAAGAAGCCTCTTGGAACCTCTACCAGCAGGCAGTAGCCTATGCTCAAGCTGGTGGGGGAGGTATCGAAGAGGGCTGCGCTATCCTATGGATCAATCGCACACCAAAAGGCGAGAATAAAACGTTTGGATATCAAAGTCTCGTCACCAGCGAGAAAAAGACCCGTGTGATTTTTTCGAAAGCCTCTGCAGACGCAAGCATCAGCGCAAATAACGAAGAGTACGCACTTGAAGGGGCAGAGTACACAATCTATCACGCATCAGATTCCTCACTAGCAGGCACCGTTGTCACCGATGCAAATGGACACGCCGAACTTGCCCTCAAGCCCAATACTGCCTACTATGCCCAAGAAACAAAGGCTCCAAAGGGTTTTGCCATAAACGAAGAACGAATCGAATTTACAACCGCAGGGCTCAACAGCCTTGTTTCGACCACCGACAAACCTGGTACGTTCACCCTTGTTGTTGGCAAACATGACGCCATAAGCGCAGGTGCGGCACAGGCAGGGTGCTCATTTGAAGGGGCGGAATATGAACTGACCTCGGATAGCGCTCCAGGGTTTCATGCGACAGCTACCACGAGCAAAGAAGGTGTCGCCTCGTTTGAAAACATCCCTCTCGGTACCATCCATGTACGGGAAACTAAAGCTCCGCAAGGTTATCTCCTAGACACAGAAGACCATATCTACCATGTCGCAGCCGACGATCTTGATGAAAACGCCACGCTAAGACTCACCCCCGAAAGCGATTTTGATGAGATACCCGTCGCATTTGATATCGAGATTGCAAAATTCAAAGACGAGGGCGATGAGGGCTCCTCGAAACAAGAAATTCCTGCCGAGGGCGTATGCTTCCAGATCATCTCCAATACCACAGGCAAAGCAATCGGATCGATCACAACCGATAAAGACGGATATGCCACAAGTAAGGGCGCATGGTTTGGGGACGGTTCGAACTCCCACGTCGCTCATGGGGCGATTCCCTACGACCCCGCGGGCTATACCATCCACGAGGATGAGCAGACCGTTCCCGACGGCTTTGCAGCAATTGAAGATTGGACGGTCGCTGCTGACCAAATGATCGACAATTGCACATTGAAGTACATCGTCAACAACCATCGAAAGATGAGCCGGTTGCAGATCGTTAAGGTCGATGCAGAATCGGGGGAACGCATTCCTCTTGCCGGCTTTTCTTTCCAGCTTCTCGACAACAACAAGAACCTTATTTCCCAAAGCGTCTGGTATCCAACCCAATCAAGCATCGACACCTTTGCCACGGGCGACGACGGAAGCGTCACGCTGCCTGAGCAGCTAGCAACGGGAACGTATTACATCCGAGAAATCACAGCAGCGCAGCCCTATGTCCTTGCCGGAGAAGACGTACAAATCGAAATTAGTGGTGACGAGCCGCTTTGCATAGCCACTGTTGCCAACTCCCCCGCCACAGGGATGGCCCAGCTTGTCAAAACCTGCTCCGAAGACGATGCGGCTCTTGGTGGAGCCGAGTTTGACGTGCGCGTTCATGAGGATATTATCGCCCCGAACGGATCGGTCCTCTTGAGCGCGGGGACCGTTGTTGACCATGTAAAAATCAACGAAGAAGGACGTGCAACGACAACAAAACTCCCGCTCGGCAACGGTAAGGCAACCTATGAGTTTGTTGAAACAAAACCTGCACCCGGCCATGTGCTCGCAAGCAACCCGATTGTTTTCACTCTTACCTACGAGAACCAAGATACCCCGCTTGTCAGTACAAGCTGTGCGATATCGAACATACCGACAACGGTTGAAATCAAAAAGATAAAAGCAGGGACCGATGCACCTGTCCCCGGCGTGCAGTTCACCCTCTGGCGCCTGGAAGACGAGCAGACACCCGAGCCTGGCAAACCCGCCGAAAGCAACGACATCGTCAAAGACCATAACGACTCCCACGATATTCCCCAACTCAAAGAAGGTTGTTTGCCGCTTACGATCACGACCGATCAAAACGGCATCTGCCGCGCGATTCACCTGCAGCCTGGCATTTGGCGCATCAAGGAAACAAACACGGCCAACGGCTTTCTTCTCGATCCCCTTATTCGCGAATTCACCGTTGACGAATACGGACGTATCGATGGCGAGGAGTCCTATAAGGTTGTTATCGAAAACGATTTCACTAAAATCGATATCTCAAAACGAGATATCACCAACGAAAGCGAGCTTGCCGGCGCGCACCTTACCGTCACCGATTCCGACGGAACCATCGTCGATGAATGGACTTCGACCACTGAACCCCATCGGATTGAAGCGCTTGCGCCAGGATCTTATACACTCACCGAGACGCAGTCGCCTCAAGGACACGATGTAGCGAAAAGCATCACGTTCACCGTTGAGGAAAGCGGCGAAATCCAAGCTATTGCCATGTATGACCAGCCCATTCAAATCACTGGAGAAATTGACAAGCGCCAACAGCGCCTCACGGAAGCAGGCGAGGGCCGTGTATATACGTATTCGCTTGATATGCGAAACACAAGCAACACCTGGGTCGACGAATGCACGGTTACCGATCCGCTCGATTGCGTAGCTCAAGGAATGGCAGAAGTAACCGGCGTGATAACGCCGGTCGCTCAAGGGGATTACGACGGCAAACTCAACGTTTGGTATCAACTTTCCAACGACGATGATTACCTTAACGAATCAAACGCCAACGCAACGCTCGAAGACGGTCACGAAAATCCTTGGCTCGAAGGCGAAGGTCGCAAGCTCGACTATTCACATTGGCATCTTTGGGAGCAAAATATCGACGCTACACAAGCAAGGATTCTCGACGTTCGCGATCTTGATCTTAAGGAGAGCCAGCACATCTGCGCAATTCGCTTTGAATTCGGCAGCGTTGCGGATTCGTTTACCACACAAAAGGACGGATGGACGCACTCCGATTTAAAGAGCGAAAACGACTCCTACGATAAAGCCCCCAATAAGACACAAGAAGGCGACCTTGCGCCCGCGATTATCCAGCTCTCGACAACAAAGCGATGGGGAGGCGGAAGCTCTCTTCTCAACAGTGCGGTTATCGACCTCTACCGAAACGGCGGAGGCCCCAACCTTGAGGATCACGATGAAGATAAGGTTAAACAGATCATCGGGCGGCCTCTTGCACAAACCGGTGTCGACTCCGACTTAATTCCCCTGCTTGCAAGTATCCTTTGCAGCTTCGCCTTTATAACAGTCATCCTCTTTCCCAACATCGTGCGCAAATCGAGCGGGACTAAGCGATGATACGCACAACCCGAAGAGCGTTTCTGGCATCCTGCGGCGTTGCATCGCTCCTTTGGATCGGTTCCGCCGGGATAGAATCCGCGCAGCGTCTTGCATCTCAACTCGCTTACAGGCAGCTGCAGAGCAAGACGCCCGCGGCGGCAAACGCAACGCCTCGCTCTACCTCGACCGTAACCTCGGCCTCGAGCAAAGAGGTAGCCAACCTGCTTGATCAAAACAAAGACGCCGCAGGCTGGCTCGTCGTTGAGGACACAGCGGTATCCTATCCCCTCGTTCAGGCATCACCTAAAAACAAAGATTGGTATCTCCATCATAATTTTTGGAATCAAAAAGACGTAGCAGGGTGCCCCTTCATTGACGACAGGTGCACAGTCTCTTCCCAGCATGTCTTGGTCTTTGGCCATCATCTTGGATCGACCAACTTGATGTTTAGCAGCCTCGCATCAGCCTGGAAGGGCAACGTGTTTCAGACACTCGGGTCGGCGAACATCGAAACCGTCGATAACCATGTTTTTCGCTTTACGCCGCTCTGTGCACTGCGTGTCGAGAAAAACTACGAACTCGTTCAGCGATTTGAATGGCCGGACGCCGACGAAATGCGTAACTGGCTCTCCCTCATTCTTGACCAGGCAGAAACAAAAGCCCAAACCGCTCAGGAAGACGCCCATAAAGCACGGCAAGTCTTAACGCTCGCCACCTGCTCGAATGCAGTAGCAGGACAACAAGAGCGAACGCTTATCGTTTTTTCACGCTGATATGTTTAGAGCGCCGAGCCTGTATCCGATACTTCGTTTGAGCCAGCCGTATCCTTCTCAAGCTGTTTGTCGGCTTGAGTTGCGGCTTGCTCTGCCTTGATGCGTTCGGCACGGACGTCTTCAGGAGTCGAGCATTTAACGCCAACAAACCAAGCAGCACCAAAACCGAGCAAAAGAGCAAGTGCAGCTCCTACGGTATAGGCGACCCAATGGCGACGAATAAAAGAAAGCACGGTTCCTCCTGAAACTTGGATACGGCTATCGTAGCAGCTTTTCTAAAGGCGCATGCAGCATATGCGATATCGATTCAAAAAGAAGCCCGCTTCCATAAGGAAGCGGGCGAGCAATCTTTGTTTGACAACAGCCTACGATCTACGAATAACCTCGGTAACCAAATCGGCTGCGTAGTTAACGTTGTCGGCATTAAGATTGATGGGATGATCTTGCTCGGTGTAAGCGCAAGCAAAACTCGACCCCTCAACGCCAGCAAGCGTCATTGCGCGCAGGCTCCTCTCCATTGCGGCGTGCGCATCGGTGTCGACATAGGGCATCTCGACCGAAGCGAGCGGACGATGGAAATCGGACGCCACGCGCGAGAAGAGACCCGTGATGCGCCTGTCGGCCTTCAAAGTACGATGTTCACCCTCAGTCGTAATCATGGAGAGCTGGCCGGCGCCCACGCACTTGAGGTTGATGATAAAGACACCGCGAAGCTTGTCGCGATGCTCATCGAGAAACGCCTTCATGCCGGCATTGTCGTTCTCGGCAGCGCCGGTTGCAACAAACCAGATGTCGTGACCCAAAAGCTCGTCGTCTCCCAAAGACGTCACTGCCTGGCGAAGCTCATCCTCATTTCCCTCGCCAGCGGCACCGCCCTTCCAGCCATCGTCGCCTTCGAAGTTATCCCACGAACCGATATCGCGGCCAGAACGCTTCGCATCGAAGTCCTCATCCACGCCGAGCCAATCGCTCATGCTGGTCTCTTCCTTCTTTTTGCGTCCAAACAAGCCACGACGCTTCTTGGCAGGAGTGGCGGGCACAGGAGTCACCGCATGGATGGTCTCGAATTGCTGCTGCGGGACAGGCGACACCACATCAGTCGAATCAATAACGGTAAACGTCGGTTTTGCCGCGACGGGCTGGTCCATGTCAACTGGAGCCGGAATGGAGGAGAAAGGATCCACCGGCTTGGCAGAAGGATCGGGCAGGTCAAAAAGCGAAGACCGATTTCCCATGGGGTTCGCACGAACCGCCGGAGTCACCGGCGGGATTTGAGTTGACGCCACTGCGGGGGATGCAGGAACCGAATCAAGCGACGGAATATTGAGCTGTCGCTGGGGACGCGGTGCCGGAGCCGGTGCGGGAGTAATCTGCGCCATCAAAGAATCGACGGTCTCGACCTGTGCAGGCATAGCCTGGGTTCCTTGATGCTGTACAGGCATGGCCTGGGTCCCCTGAGACTGCGCGGGGATGGCCTGTGTGCCCCCAGCCGAAATCTCCTCTGCAGGAACAAAGACCTGTGTAGACTCGACAGTGGTCCCTTCGGAGCCATCAGCCAAAGGCACGTCGTTGTTCCCTTGTTCAACGTTATCTTCCTGCTCATCCATTACCTGAGCCATATCAACGGAAACCGTCTCATCGGGCGCGGGCAGCACCTGCTCCTCTTCGACCTCATCCGCCTCATGTTGGGCAACATCCTCAGTAGCGATGCCGTCCTCAGACTCCTCCGCAGGCTGATCAACCTCATCGAGCGGGAGAGGTTCGTCCTCGATCAGCTCAAAATCAGCCTCGGCGATCTCCATATCATCAGTGGGGATGATCTCTTCAAAATCCTCTTCGCCCGTAAGCACAAGCGGCTGTTCTTCGGAGGCGGCAGGCAGGGGAGTCTCCTCAACAAGCTCATCCGGAATGGGAGCCACAATAGAAGTCTGAGAGGCATCGACGGGCTGATCTTCAACAAGTTCGTTTGGAATAGGCGGAACAATCGACGTCTGTGAGGCGTCGAAGGACTCTTCATCGGCCTGTTCTTCAACCTGCTCATCAAAGACGGCCGGCTCGTCTGCGGCTTCATCAGTCTCTGTATTCTCGCCATCGGCAAGCTCTGCCACAACGGCGGGAATCGCGAGGGCCTCCTCTTCTTCGGTCACCTCTTCGTCAAACAGCGAAGGAGCAATCGGGACGACCGCGGGAGCGGGGACAGGCGCAGCAACGGCATCGGCATGTTCGTCGGAAACCGCGCCGGGAGTCTCCTCGACCGCTTCCTCACCCTGCGTTTCGACAGGAACGGCAACGGGCTCATCCACGGAAGCGACAACGGGATTATCCACCGAAGCGGCAACGGGCCCACCCACGGGGAACTGACCCTCATCGTACTCCAGGTCGCACTCGGCAGGAATCATGCCCAGAGCACGAATGGTGTCCTTGCCAAATCGCAAATTGCCAGCAGCGTTAAGAGGCAAGACCGGCGCCTGCTCCGCAGCATCTGCAACAGTATCCGCAACAGCATCGGTCGCAGCGGGAGTACTATCCACCGGCAAGAGATCGTCATTGGCAAATGTATCGTCGACCGTCTCATCGTCAGCCTGAGTCTCCTCGGTAGCCACCGAGGGATCCTGCTCCGGCTGTTCAAAAGCAACAACCGGTTCCTCCTGAACAGGCAACTGCGGTTGCGAAATGGGCATCTCGTCTGCAGTGCTCGCCTCAGCATCACCAAGCTCTGCCTGCCCGGATTCTTCCTGGTAAAGAGGCTCGTCCTCGACTTCTGCCGTATAGGAACTCTGATACGCACCGCTCAGCGAATCCAAATACTCCTCAAATGGGACATCCTCCGGGAATTCATCGGCACGAGACGACGGCGCAACCGTGTCCATAACGCCCAGCATGGCAGCCACGGAGGATTTGTTGCAGATTGCACCTGTGGTGTAGGGCATGGCAAAACGATCAAAAAGAAACGCAACAGAACGCAAGAAGGGAATTAAGGAGAACAGGATGGCAATAACCCAAAGCACCGCTTTGAGAGCACCCGGGAGAGGAAGCAGGCGAAGGATGGCAACGGCTGCAGGAAGCACCATAGCAACCGGGAAAAGCTTGTTGATAAGCGCACGATAGTTTGCAAACGGTTCGCGGCTCAAAAGATCGGCACGAGAAGAATCATAATGCGCAACTACGACAACCGGACGATTGCGAGGGGAAGCAAGGGGACCAGATGCCTGATGATAGGCGATAACGTTTTGAGAAAGACCGTTGGCTCCAATCGCAGGGACAGAGATCTTATCCAAACGAATAAGCACATACAGAACGCCCAACGCAAGAACAAGCAGGAAGCCAAAAATACCCAATGCCCCGCCGATTCCCATAAAAATCGTGGCAACAAACAGTACGATTCCCGCAATGGCAGAAACGTTTTTTCGAGACGAAGAGGCGGTAAATTCCTGTACCTCGGGATTAAAACCGTGGTCGGTGAAAATACGTGCGATGACATCTGCAGCGGTGCGTTCTTCCTCGCTGCAGGCAGGGGTAATCTCCGTGCGCTGCAGAAGATGATTCAAATATTTTTTACTGTTAGCCATGTAGGGCTCCATATCGCGGTTGCTTAATGCATGCAGGCATACCACTCCCACGGTAAGCCTGTATAGGCGAAAGTATACCCTTACTTATCTCTGGCTGCAGCGCCGAGCCCGGATGCCAGCCCCCTTGGCACATTTTCCCCGCGAGACTCCATATCGATTAAAATGGTGCCGTTGCGACGGGATGGTCCGCTGCAGAAGGGTTGCGCATCTTATGACTGAAACAACAATTCGCTCGATAGATGGCTCAAATGAGCGCAATGAATCCGCTCGGCGCATTCTCAACCTACTCTTTATCCTAAATTGCACCTCGAGACCCCTCACAACCACCGAGATTATCACCGATAGCGATCTTGGGTATGGAATGGCGGGTATCGAGAGCGAAAAGAAAAAATTCCAACGCGATCGCAAAAAACTCGAAGAGTACGGTGTCCACATCCGTGAAGTTAAAGAGAGTGGAGCCAGCGAAACCGAAGAGAGCCGCTGGGAGATCGACCGCGGGCGCACCCATATAGACACAGCCGTCGTCACACAAGACGACGCCGATATGCTCGTACATGCCGTCGATGAGTATCTGGCGCGCACAAAGATATCCTTCCGCTCTGCATTGCTGCGCATCCGAGCCGTCGCAGCGGCAATCGATACCGATGCCGAGCAGGACGAGAGCGTCGATGATGTCGAGCAGGTAAACGAGCAGATTCAAAATGTGCTCGATACCGTGTGGGCAGCCTATTGTTCACGAAAGTCCCTTCCCTTCTGCTATCGAGATGCAAAGGGGAAAGAATCCAAGAGAACGGTTTCGATCTACGGCATTGTTAACCAGGCAAATCAGTGCTATTTCGTCGGTCTCGACAACCTTTCCGGCAAGGTTCGAACCTTCCGCACCGACCGCGTCACACGCATGAACAAGCCCCGCGGATCCTACACCATCCCCCATGATTTTTCCCTCAGCGCTTTTCAGTTTCTCCCCTTCGATTTAGGCGATGAGGAGGAAATTCAAGCGACCTTCGCTTTTCCCGCACAATCCGTAGCTGGAGAAATCGAGGTGCTCACACATGGAAGGGGAACGCTTGAAATACAGCCGGATAAATCCTTGCGCTGGAACATCACAGTGAAAAATCCAGACGCCGCCGTAGCCATGGCCCTTAAAAACGCCTCCCTTGGCATGCGTCCCTGTTCCCCGGCATCCCTCGTTTCCCTTTGGAACTCAACAATCACCAAGGCGGTGGAGGCCCATGGCCGAATCTAAACTTAAAGCCGATCAAATCGTCGCCGGCGGCATCAGACTCCTTCAACTGCTCACCGCTGCGCCAAACCAATCGGTATCCATCGCCCGTGCCTGTTCTGCACTAGGGGTCCAAGTTTCCGATCTCGATCGAATCGTCGAAATCGTCTCGAGCCTCTCGGACCGTTCCACTGGCGTGAGGGCCATTATCGATATGGACGAAAAAACAATATCTCTCGGCGGAGATGCCGCCCGCCTCGTGCCGCTGAGGCTCTCTATCAATGACGCTGCCGTATTGAGATATGTTCTCGCCTCGCTGAATATCGATCAAAGCACCCGTCTTCGCATCCAGGCGGCACTCGATGACCCGTCGCAACTCCAAACCCAGATGATTTCCCTAGCAGAACCAGCGCGCTACGGTTCGTTCTATCAAAAACTACTCGAAGCGATCGAGGATGGCGTGCGACTCCGTATGGGGTATCGCTCTATCGATGAAAAGGAGCCACACGTTCGCATCATCGATCCTTACCGTTTGGTGAGCGAGGAATCGGCGACCTATCTCGATGCTTGGGATGTCGAACAGGACGCGCAGCGTAAGTACCGTCTCGACCGCATCTCCTCTCTCGAGGTGACGGAGGAATCGGCGATACACCACCCATTTGATCGGACCGATATACAAAAAAGCCTCGAAAAATCGGGTATTCCGGCACTGGTGCGATGCAACAAGTTCTACCTGCCCCTCATCACCTGGTCCGGCATCATGCGCACCGAGGACCAAGGTGACGAGACAGTCGTACTCGAAATATGTCTGGCCTCTAAATCTTGGTTGTTTGACCAGGTTCTTGCTGCAGCGGGCAACCTTTTGATCTTAGAGCCCCAAGAGCTGCGCACGGAATTCATATCCTACGCGAAGCGCTTGATCCTCCCTGAACCGTAAGATTACTTCGACCTCGCGCGCCGCCACAACTCAAGATAGCGTCCAACCTGATTGGACTCGATTTTTTGATATCCAGAAGTTGGAAGCGATTGCAAAAACTTCTTCCCGTATCCCTTTGTCACCAGACGGGAATCGGCAAGCACAAGGACCCCTACATCCGAGGACGTACGGATAAGACGACCCGCCGCCTGCTTAACCTCAAGCACCGCATCGGGCAATGCATACTGTGCCCAGGCCCGCTCTTCGCGAAGATCTCGCTCTTGAGCCAACGGATCGGTGGGGCTCGCAAAGGGGAGCTTGGGAATCACCACGCATCGCAACGTATCGCCCGAGGCATCAAAACCCTCCCAAAATGCTTTTAAGGCAAAAAGAGACGACGATTTCTCTGCAATAAAATGATCGCGAAGATAGCGCGGCGAAGAATTGCGCTGTTGACATACAAGCTCCAGGCCTTCTGCCGCGAGCTTGGGTTCCACGCGAGCATAGAGGTCTTCCATGTCTCGCCTATTGGTAAATAGCGTCAGTGCCGATCCGCCCATAGCAAGGTGCACATCGACGAGCAACTTTTCCAAGGTATCAAGATACGCATCACGGCTTCGCGGGTCGGGAACATCACCCGCTACCACAACCGTCATGTTCTCATCAAAGTTATAGCTTGAATCCAAATGCACGGTCTTGGTTAGTCCCGAGGGAAGACGATTGAGGCCGACAGACTTTGTAAAGTGAGAAAAATTGCCCGCAATCGAAATAGTTGCAGAAGTAAACACGACCGACTGCATCTCCGGAAGCCAACGCTCTGCCAGCGCTTCCCCGATGTCAAGGAGTTCGGCAGAAAGCGCCTCTCCACCCGCCTTGAGGCGACGATTTACCCGCAGCGAGAACACATAGCGCTCGTCGGTACCCTCAACGATAAGGGCAAGGGTTTCCTTCATCTCTTTAAGACGGCGTGCGCCGTCGGCAGCCTCAACAACAAGGTCCGGCTTATCTGCAGCCACGGCCTCCACCAGTGAGGCTAAATTCTTTGCTGCCTCATCGAGAGCAGAAAGCGCCGTATTTGCCGAGGCGAGGAATTCGTCCCATGCCGCGCTTTCCCTCAAATCGGGACCGATCCAAAGGTTGACCGTATCGTAGGAACCCCCGCGCTGAGTACGCGAAAGGTCGCGGACGGCATCAAATAAATTAACCATGGCAAGCGAAGCGCGGCGCGTGCTCACCACCGCTTTTGCCGTAAGACCCATATAGAGCGTCGCCGCATCCGACCCGGCAAGCTGATGCGTCAACTGCCCAAGGGCGCCCATGCGCTCGCCACCCAAACGCTCAAAGACCGTACGGGATTCATCGGCAGAAACCGTTTGAGCCCACTGTCTGCGCGCTTCACGCTCCACCGAATGGGCCTCGTCAACAATCCAGTGACGAATGGGTGGCAAAATCTTTCCGTCCGCCGCGACATTTCTAAAAAGAAGAGAATGGTTTGTGACCACGATATCGGCACGGGCCGCGCGGCGGCGCGCACCATGAACCAAACAACCGTCTGGGAAGAAGGGGCAGAGGCGTCGTGCACACTCACGCGATGCAGTTGTGAGGTCGGCGCGGTTCACACTGCGCCAGCGTATGCCCAATCCATCAAGGTCCCCATCGGGAGATTGGCAGGCAAAGGCATAAATAACCGCAATTGCCGTGAGGGTATCCGCCGGGTCTTTATCCGTTTTGATTTCACTCGACGAGCGACTCAGACGTTCAAGCTTGCGCAAACAGGGGTAGTGGTCGTAACCCTTGAGCGCAGTAAAGGAAAGGTCGCCATTATATTGAGCGGCTAGCCTGGGAAGCTCGTGGAACATGAGCTGATCGGCTAGGTTGTTCGATTTTGTGGCGATGCCAACGGTGATATGGTTGCGTTTTGCCGCCTCTGCCGCAGGCAAAAGGTATGCAATCGATTTGCCGACGCCCGTTCCGGCCTCAATAACGCGATGTCCGCGCAATGCAAAGGCATCGCGCACCTCCTGCGCCATCTCAACTTGCTCGACGCGAGCTTCAAACCCCTCGTACATCGATGCGACTTTACCGCCGGGAAGAAACTCCGCCTCAATCTCTTCACGCGAGGGCATCTCGATGTTTGGCACATCATCGGCATCGACGCATTCGGGAGAGAGATCGGCATGAACAACACGCTGTCGCTCCGCCACCAAGGAGAAAGCGGCACCCGGATGTTCCGCCGCGAGATAGGAAAAAATCGGACGGTACGACCAGCTGACATCTGGATGCATGTCGGCGAGATGAGATAAAAGACCCGCAGGTAAGTCGGCCAACGCCGTAAGAAGAATGCGCCAGACACCGCACAGTGCCTCGACATCTGCATCCGCACGATGAGATACCGCATCGCAACCAAACAGATCGGCCATAAACGATAACTTGTGAGAAGCAAGGCGCGGCAATGCTATACGAGAAAGCGCAAGAGAGTCGATCCAGATGTCACTTACGCGCACTCCGCCCTTTACTGATTCGATAAAGGACCTATCGAATGTCGCGTTATGAGCGATGACGGGGCATCCCCCAACAAACTCTTCCAGCGCCGCTACCGCCTCTTCGGCACTCGGCGCGGTGGCAACATCGACATCGGTGATGCTTGTCAATCGCGTGATTTCCGCCGGTATGGGGCAGCCCGGATGAACAAAAGTATCAAATCTCTCTACCACCTCGCGGCCGTGCATGCGGGCTGCAGATATCTCAATCAGCTTATTGTCCTGCAGCGAAAGTCCGGTCGTCTCGGTATCGAGAACAATCACATCATCTTCTATCAGTCCAAAAGAACGCGTTTTCGCGCGATCGGCGAGCGTCTCGTATGCTTCGATCACATAATCGGGTGTACCGGGTAAAACCGCGTCTTTCATGAGCATAAGGGCTGTATTTCTCCTTATCGCCTTCCCGCTCGCGCAAGAGCCATCTCAACCAAGCTCGCACAAGCATCGGAAAACTCGATGTTGGCATGACGCAGCTCGTCTGGGAACAACGAGACATCGGTCATGCCGGGAATAGTATTGGTTTCGAGAATAACAGGTCCTGAGGACGTCACGATAAAGTCACTGCGCGAAATGCCAAAACAACCCAAAGCCTCATGGGCACGACAGGCTAGATCTTGCGCCTGTTCGTAATCTTCTTTGCTAATCCTGGCAGGAATGCGATGAATATCGGTGGGGTCGACATACTTCACATCCAAATCGTAAAAATCACTCTGCTCAGGGCAGCAAATCTCAACAACCGGAAGGGGCTTAAGCGTCTCGCTGTCCCCAAATACTCCAACGGTAATCTCGGTGCCCACGAGGCGCTGCTCGATAAGAACCTTGTCGCTGTATTTAAACGCCTTCTCAATGGCGCAAGGAAGTTCCGAAGGATTTTTAACAAGAGAGATGCCGTAACTCGATCCATTTACCGCCGGCTTCACAAAACTCTCTTCCCCCACAACCGCAACGATATCCTCAACGGTTATAGGATCGTCCTTCTTCAAGGTAACGCCCTTTGCGATAGGAATGCCCGCATTGGCATAGATGAGTTTTGAGACGTCCTTGTCCGCGCCGCATGCACTCGAAAACGCATCTGACGCCGTGTAGGGGATACCCAGATAATCGAGAACGTGTTGAATCTCCCCATCTTCGCCACCGGCTCCATGCATGGCAAGAAACGCCAAGTCGTAGTCGCGAATGCAGTCTATAAACATTTTGTCTGCCGGATCGAGCAGGTCAACCTTCTTAAACCCAGCTGCCCGCAGGGCATCTCTTGCATTTTCACCCGATTTGAGCGAAACCTCTCGCTCCGATGAGCTTCCCCCCGCAAGAACTGCAATGCGAAGATTCTTATCGATGGCCTGGGTTTGCATCGTTCCCCCACTCAACAGCAAAAAAGACCTCATACACGATGTACTTTTACGTATCTCGCGCCTCCCTGCTCCTTTTATTTCGCAGAGATACTTTATTGTAGAAGTAACTTTGTTTTGTAGCGTATTGAAAGGGGCATCATGGAGCAGATTGTCCGTAAACGGGATATTCGTAATCTTACCTATGCCGAACTCGCCGAGATTGTCTCGTCATGCGGTCAGCCCGCATTTCGCACTAAGCAGCTGCATGAGTGGATTTCTATTAAGAACGTATGTTCGTTTGACGAAATGACGAACCTTCCCAAAACTCTCCGTGCTGCGCTCGAGGAAGAGTATTGCTTCAACACTCCCAAGGAAATTGTTAAGCAGGTTTCCCGTGACGGATCGCGTAAGTACCTTCTTGAGTTCTCCGACGGCGTCTCCGTTGAGACGGTCGGTATGCCCACGCGCAATAAACTCTCGGTCTGTGTCTCGACCCAAGCTGGATGCGGAATGGGTTGCGCTTTTTGCGCAACTGGACTCTCCGGCCTCACTCGCTCCCTCACAGCCCGCGAAATTGTCGACCAGGTTCTTCACGTTTCTCAGGACTTTGGTGAGCGCGTGACCAGCGTCGTCTTTATGGGACAGGGTGAACCCTTCAATAATTTTGATAACGTTCTCGAAGCGCTTCGCACCCTTAACGACCCTGAGGGCCTCGCTATCGGAGCACGCCATCTTACCGTTTCTACCAGCGGTATTATTCCCGGAATCCGTCGCTTTGCAGACCTTCCCGAGCAATTCACCCTCGCCATCTCCCTGCACTCTGCCATTCAATCTACGCGCAATCAGTTGATGCCCGGCGTTAAAAAGTTCACCCTGCCGCGTCTTCACGAAGCAATCCAGCTCTATGTCGAAAAGACTGGCCGTAGGCCAACATATGAATACGCCATGATTGACGGTATCAACGACAACAATCCCGAGATGAATGCTCTTGTTGAGTTCTGCGAGGGGACACTGTGTCACGTCAACCTTATCCAACTCAACAACATCGAGAACAGCCCCCTCAAGCCTTCTCCCATCTCAAAGGTCGAAGAACTCCAGCGCCGTCTATCCAAGCACGGTGTTGAAACCACGATCCGCAATTCACGCGGAGGAGACATCGATGCCGCGTGCGGTCAGCTTAAGCAGCGTCGCTTCAAGAGCAACGAATCTTAATTAACCGTTTCACATGAAACATGTAATGCCGCCGCTCGCGATTGAGCGGCGGCATTTTTTTCTTTGCTCACTCTGTTTTCCATGCGGGATTGATTACAAAAAAGGGATGGAGCTGATGCCCTCATCCCTTTTTATTCACTCAACTTAATAAACGAGCTTGTATATAGTAAGGTACCTTAATAACCGATCATATCCCATTGGTTGGAAACCCAGTCCTGATTTACCTTTGGATTTTTGGTCATTTGCGCTGTCTTTAATGCTACATCTTCTGTAACACTATCAACCTTCTTTTTTGATTCTTTATACATATCTTGTGCTCTGCGCGTCAATCGTCCGCGAAACTCGTTATCAGTCGCAATCTTATAGCCAAAGAGCGATCCAGCAACAACAATTGCACCAAGGCCAAGATATCCAAGTATCTTTTTCATTATTCCTCCGCACTATTCATAACAACGGATAGAATCTGCGAGAGTTCCTCCTCGTCTTTAAATTCAATCTCAATCTTGTTCTTTCCGCGCGACGACTTCACCTTAACATTCGTATTAAAAACTTGACGCAAAGCGCGGGCCGCTTTCTTATACGACTGCGGTGTCACAGATTTAGGCTTCTTAGGCTCTTCTCCGACAGAAAACAACGGTGCAAGGTTTTCCGTCACACGAACCGACAATCCCTCATTTACAACCTTCTGAGCAAGACGAATCCTAGCATCCTCAAAGGGAACTGCGAGGATTGCTCGCGCATGACCGGCTGTCATCTTTCCATCAAAGAGAAATTGCTGCACTTCATCAGGAAGGTCGAGAAGGCGAAGCGAATTGGTAATCGCAGAACGAGACTTCGAAACTGCTTTAGAAAGAGCTTCCTGAGTCATTCCGCTTTCCTTTAGAAGCTGCTTATATCCTTTAGCCTCTTCGATGGGATTCAAATCGGAACGCTGCAGATTTTCAATCAAAGCTAGCTCAAGCATCTTTTGATCATCAACGTCTTTGATAATCACAGGAAGCTTTTCGATACCGGCCAACTTCGATGCCTGGTACCTACGTTCTCCAGCAATGATTTCGTATTTCTGGCCTTTTTTGCGAACCAGCAACGGCTGCAATACACCATTCTCCCGAATAGACTCGCTGAGCTCCTGCAAAAGAGTCTCATTGAAATGTGTGCGAGGCTGATTGGGGTTGGGTTGAATCTTAGTGATATCTATAAGCGTATCAGACGCAACACTCCCGGTTTCAGTTTGAGCTTCACCCATTAAAGCGTTCAGACCACGACCAAGCGCCTGTTTCTTCTTAGGACTAGGCACGACGAATCACCTCTTTGGCAAGATCCATGTATGCTTTAGAACCCTTATTGTTTGGTGCGTAAGTAATCACAGGCATTCCAAAAGAGGGAGCCTCGGATACTTTCACAGATCGCGGAATGCAGGTTTTAAACGCCTTATCGCCAAAGAATCCCTTAACTTCATCAACAACCTGATTTGAAAGCGAAGTACGAGAATCGTACATCGTCAGAAGAACGCCGTAGGTTTCAAGCTCTTTATTGATACGCGTTTTAACCATGCGCATCGACTCCAGAAGCTTTGTAACTCCCTCGAGCGCGTAGTACTCACACTGAATTGGAATTAACACGCTGTCAGCCGCTGTCAATGCATTAATCGTTAGAAGTCCAAGTGACGGAGGGCAATCGATAAAGATGAAATCAAACTCATCAACAATCGGTTCTAGAAGATCCTTAAGGCGTGTTTCTCGCGCCATTGCAGAAACAAGTTCAATTTCTGCACCAGCAAGCTGGATAGTTGCAGGAATTACAAACACTCGCTTACATTCGGTGGACTGAATAATCTCCTCTGCGGGAACATCATGAAGAAGCGAATCATAAACACACGCCTCAAGCTGCTCTTTATCAATTCCAAAACCGCTTGTTGTATTTCCCTGCGGATCAAAATCCACAATGAGCACCTTTTTATTTTGCTCACCGAGCGCGGCCGCTAGATTTACTGCCGTAGTGGATTTACCTACGCCGCCCTTTTGATTGATGATCGCAATTACACGCGTGTCTTTTGCGCTTTTAGATCGCTTAACGTCTCTAAAGCCCACGTCACCCTCCTTGTTTAATTGAACTTCATTTTGAGTGATCGTATTGTTTCACGTGAAACGATTGGTTTCTAACCATTAGACCCATGTTTCACGTGAAACAATTCAATTTCTATAGCTCATTATGTTTCACGTGAAACAAACATGCAAGAGAATATTCATAAGCCGCAGTACATAAACCAGAAGCACAGAGCTATGACAGTAATGTTCTGAATTGAGGGGCAGAGAAGGTTACTCGAGTCTATATATAGAGTGTGTGCATTAGAGCTCCATCATTAAATTGATCAAATTGTTCTTTTTAACTGAATAAAAATAAGCGCTCGGATATATATCCAAGCGCTTTGCTGGATTTAGCAAACATAACCTAAATCAATGATGAGAAACGGTCGCGTTTGATTGTTTCACGTGAAACATTATGCAAGAGGATTTTTACGAGCCATTCCATTTTGACGAGGTAAAGAAATGGAGGGCTTGGAAACACGTTCAAACAAGAAAATTTCTCGATGACCTAAATCAAAAGGAAGGTCAAATGTATCGGTTCGAGCCAATTTGAGACCACAGATGGAAGCGGCCTGCTGAGCAGAAACCAGCTCATTATCTTCTGGATTGCCTTTTGAAATAATGAGACGTCCTCGTTCACGTAGGAAAGGGGTTGCATATTCAATGAGGATCGGCATGCTTGCAAGAGCTCTTGCAACAACGATATCAAAGCATCCTTTATTTTGAATCGCATATTCCTCGATGCGAGTATGAACAGCAGTTGCCCGATCAAGCTGAAGCTTCCGGATAATAGCGTTAACGGCGTTTATTTTCTTTCCAACAGAGTCAATAAGCGTCCCCGTGGCCCCAGTAGCAATAGCCAATGGAATACCTGGGAAACCAGCACCAGTGCCCATATCGAGATAGGTAAGATCGGAGGAATCAAAATACCGAGCAAGGACAAGAGAATCAAGAAGATGAAGAATAATCGCTTCATCAAGATCGGTAATACGCGTGAGATTAATGTAAGAATTGACCTGCTCAACATAGAGAAGATGCACGAGGCAATCTTGAGCTTGTCGAAAAGTAAGAGTGATATCAAAGCTCGAACAGACATCAAGGAGCTTTTCCGTCAAAACCTTGACCTCCTGGTCCGTATACTCGAGCTCTTGCAGAACGATGGGGCGACCAGTCATAGCTACTCCTTAATCAATTTTGACTGAAATCAGTGTAGCAAGAATTTCAGTCAAAAAAAGAGGGTCATTACTGACCCTCTTTCAAGCATATGAATAAATACTTATGCCACGGTAATAACAACGCGACGCTCGGGGTCCGAACCTTCGGAATGAGTATCGACCTTCTTGTTATCACGAAGAGCGATATGAACAAGACGACGCTCATAAGCACTCATAGGCGGAAGGCTGACAGTGGAATGCTGACGCACCGCGCGTGCGGCAGCGGAGTGAGCCATAGAAATAACCTTGTCATGACGACGGCTCTTATATCCTTCGACGTCAACAGAAACCGGATAGCGGAACCCAAGACGACGACTCACCAGAAGCGAGAACATGGTCTGAAGGGATTCCAGGGTACGGCCATGACGACCGATAAGAACCGCAAGATCAGGGGCGGTCACATCGAGAATGAGCTCTCCTTCATCGCCCTCATACTCATCGATAGGGGAATCGGAAGCGTCAAAATAACCAAGGATAGAACGAAGAATAGAGATAGCAACATCAGCGATGGTGTCGAGCTGCTCATCGGAGAGCTCTTCGCCTGCTTTATATGCTGCGGCGATTTCCGGATAGTCACCTGAATACTCAGTAGACGTTTCCTCGTTGATATCAGACATGAAACACTCCAATTATTAGGTACCTAATAATTATTTCTTCTTGTGCGGACGCTGCTTGTGCTCACGGCGAACAACGTTGACCTCGATGGGAGCATTGGCCATACGCTCCTCTTCCTCGGCCTTCGCCTTATCGATAACCTTCTGGGTAACGAAGATCTGCTGGACAACCTGCCAAGCGGAGGATACATCGTAGTACAGAAGAACACCGGCAGGAAGGCTCCAGCCAATGAACAGCATGAAGAAAGACATGATGATGGCCGTGGTCTTCATGGTCTGAGCCTGAGCGCCCGTCTGGTTGCGAGACATATAGAGCTGCGGAACAAGCGTCAGAACGGCAAAAAGCAGCAACGCGACGACATACGGTGCGGCAACGCCAAAACCCTGAGGCAAGGTAGCGGCAACAGAGGTCTGAAGGTTGGGAAGGATGCCATAGAAGGAGAAGGTCTCTCCATCAAAGTAATCACCAAGATGCTGGAGAAGCGTAAACAGGGCGCACAGGATGGGCATCTGAATCAGCAAAGGCAAGCAGCCGCCAAAGGGGCTGAACTTATTCTCGGCGTAAAACTTCTGCATCTCCTGCGACTGACGCTGTGGGTCGTCGGCATAGCGCTCCTGAATCTCCTGAATCTTAGGAGTAAGCACCTGCATGCGAGCGGTAGACTTGCTCGACTTGATCATCAACGGCGTCAAGAGCAAACGAATGATGACAACCAAGATGATGATGGACAGACCCCAGTCGACAGCAAACTGCTGAATCAACGCAAGAATCTGAAAAAGGACGTTAACGATCCAATCCCACATGTAATAATCCTCCGATACGAATCATGCCTCACGGCACGGGATCATAGCCGCCGTCATGCAAGGGATTACACCGAAGAATGCGGCGCAATCCAAGCCAGCAGCCTTTAAGAACACCATACTTGCCCACAGCTTCGACAGCATATTGCGAACATGTGGGGAAGTATATACATGAATCGGGTAGGAGGGGTGAAATATAACGCTGATAGCACCGAATGAGCGCTATGGCCGCACGCTGAAGAGGCGACCGACGCGCACTATCCATCCAAACCAGCCCGAACACATAAGGACTCAAGAGCCGCCGTCATCTCTGCAGGAGAGGATGTGCGGGTCTTGGGGGTTGCAAATAGAATGATCTCGTACCCATCTCTCGGTAGGCGACACGTACGTGCGGCTTCTCTCAAAACGCGCTTAGAGCGATTGCGCACAACGGCGCAACCCAGCCTTTTGGCAGCAACGAAGGCGACCCGACCCGGATCGCCTTCGTTGCTTGAACCACATATAACCATTCTTATCAGGGGATGGTTATACCGCTTCCCCTGCGTGAACACATGCTCGAAATCTTTTCGAGACTTCAATGTCCTCATGCGAGAAGCATGCGCTTATTTATCGCTGACGGTCAGACGCTTGCGGCCCTTGGCACGACGGCGAGCGAGCACGGCGCGGCCGCCCTTGGTAGCCATACGAGCACGGAAGCCGTGAGTCTTAGCACGCTTGCGCTTATTAGGTTGGTAAGTACGCTTCATGGTAAAAATCCTCCTGCTGCATTTCGTGAGTTCACGATTTAGACACCTGAGCTTTGAAATTGTAGGGAATATGATGCGCCAATGTCAATCAAAAGAATCTAAAAGAACCCAAGTCACCATAGGTTTCTTCACGTTTTTCAAACCTTTTAAAACACTCAACGATTGTTTTCACACTTTTTCATGCCTTTTTCTCAAGTTTTCAACAGTTCACGTTGAAAGCGTTGATAACTTTTCATTGCGTTTTTTCACTTTTCATCCATTTGGGAAAAGTTGTTGAAAAGTGAAAAAACCTTATGCACGTTGCTGCTATCCTTGAAGACACGAGAAAACTGTTGAGAAAGAAAACGATGTCAGACGATTTCTACCCCTTTGTGGACTCGGGGGATCCGGCACCCGATAACGCCCATCTCACCGGTAAAGCGCAACAACATCACGCCTCCGAGCAGGAGGAGACCGCGAGCGTGAGCTACGCCACGCGCATCGCTATCTATGACGATATGTTCTCGACACCGCGCGTCATTGTCATCTCCCCACAGGCAACACGCCCCTACCTCGAAGAAATCACCAACACGGTGTATAAAAATATGAAAGAGCAAGGCGGCTCCATCTCGGTGATGGTTATCCGTGAAATCGTGGAAAACTTCATCCACGCCCATTTCATGGAACCGATCATCTCGATTCTCGATGGGGGAAACACGATTCGTTTTGCAGATCAGGGACCGGGAATCGAGGATAAAGAGCTGGCCTTCGAGTTTGGCATCACGTCTGCCGATAGCGACCAAAAGCGTTATATCCGCGGCACGGGAGCGGGCTTTCCCCTGGTTCAACAATATCTTGAAAATGCAGGGGGAATTGTTTCCATCGAGGACAACCTCAATGGTGGAACCGTGGTGACGGTCACGCTCGACCCGGCTCGTGTAAACGAGATCTCGATGTCCCATACATCAGGGGCAATCAGGGGCGCGGTACCTCACCCCATGGATATGTCCACGGGCGCGGGAGCGACAGGGGCAATGGGGGCGCCGGGGATGCCCACCGCGGGCATGCAGCAGCAATGGCAGCAGATGATGCCGCAGCAGCCGGGAGCATGGCAATATCAGATGCAATATGGCCAGCGGGGCATTCAGCCCCCGTATCAACAACCCTACGGAATGCAAGGCGCATACATCCCCGCCGCCTACCCTCAGCAGGGATTTCCTCAACAGGGATACACGACGCCGGGATTTCCCCAGCAAGGATACCCAGCGGTTCCCCAACAGGCATACCAGCAGGCAACGCCCGCAATGGGCATGCCCACAATGGGCGGGCCGGCAGCGCAGGCGAATGCAATTTTTGTCAGCCCCCGCGGTCAGCAGGCCCTTTCTTTCCTGATGTCCAACGCTACCTGCGGACCCACCGACCTAGGACACGTATTTGGATCGTCTCCGGCCACATGGTCACGAGAGCTCTCCAACCTTCAAAGATCGGGCTTTATCCACAAGCACGGTCAAAAGTACATGCTCACCGACACAGGCCGAGCATGGATAGAAGAACAGATGCCCCGAGAGGATGTGAACAATGGATAACGAGGCCCAGATTCTCCTCGATGACATCATCTCGTTTTGCCAGCGCGATGGGCTCGACACGCGACTCATCAACATGCTCGGTCAATCCGTCCCCGTGTCGCTGGACGACGAGTCTCTCACTCTGCAGGTTCCAAGCAGGTTTGCATCAACCTACCTGCTCAAGCAGCAGGAGACGATAGAGCGCTATCTGGAAGAGATTACCTTTGCACCGATGGCACTCAGAGTCGAGGTCCCCGCGATGCCCGCGCCGGCACAAGTACAGCCGCCGGTGCCCCAGGCATCTGTCCAAGCAGCATATTCACCAGCGGCAGCACCCGCAGCCCAAGAGGCGAACGTATCTTCAAAATCAGTTGAAAACCGCGGCTTCGCAGCGCAAGCGAGCGCGTTTTCCGATATACCGATGCCGCATCGGACCAACCGAGACGCAGAGCCCACAAGCGTCAAAGTCAACAACACGATGACGCCCGAGATGTTTCACCGTATGATGAGCAGTATGAAACAGCAGGAGACGGCGCCGGTTGCTTCACGTGAAACCACACCTGTCGAAAAACCTCAGCAGGCAAAGACAATCGAGCCCGCCGCGGGCATTAACTCGAAGTTCACCTTCGACACCTTCGTCCCAGGTGTGGAAAACAGGCATGCGTATCAATCCGCTCTACGTTTCACAGCAAGCGTGGAGGTACCGGGCGAGTGCACATCACTTTTCATCTACGGAAAATCGGGCTTGGGCAAAACGCATCTTCTGTTTGCAATCAAAAACTTCTTGGCGGTCGACAAACCCGAGATCACGGTTAAATACGCCAATAGCCAGACCTATATCGATGACTTCATTAACGAAGTTGCCAAGCAAAAAAACGACGGACACAGCATCCTTCGCGAATATCACGAGGCCAACGTCTTGATTATCGACGATATTCAAAACATCATCGGTAAGCAGGCGAGCATCGACTACTTTTTCAGCTTGATGGACGAATACATTCGCGAAAACAAGAAAATCGTCATCGCCTCAGACCGCGCGCCAAAAGACCTTGGCATGGATGAGCGCCTCACGAGCCGCTTTAGCTCCGGCATGCTCTGCCTTATCTCTGAGCCTGGATTCGAAATGAAGTACCTCATCTTGCAAAACTATTGCAAGCGAATGGCTTCCAATACGCACGAACTTCCCGCAGCCGGTGCACCATCGATTTTCTCCAACTTGCAGATGCACGAAGGGCACCTCACCGAAGATCATCTCAAGCATATGGCGGAGGTATCGGGCAACAACATCCGCGAGCTCGAAAGCTTCTGCGAACGCTGCGCCAGCCTCTCTTATGAAAAAGAACAGGCTGGAAAAGAGCTGTCCGCAGAGGATATCGATGCGGTGGCAAACGAGTACTTCGATACAGCGAGAAAGGTTATTGCACCCAAAACCGTACAGTCTGTCGTGGAAGGCTATTACAACATCAGCCATGAGGACATGATTGGCAGAAAGAGGCAAAAAACAATCGCGTTTGCCCGTCATGTTGCTATCTACCTGGTAAATGACATGTGTGACGTGAAATCCCAGGCCGCCCTCGGAGCGGTATTTGGACGAGACCACGCCACCATTGTCCATAGCATCAGCGTCGTGGAAGGAAAACTTCGAGAGGATGCTAATTTTGGCGAGGAGCTCGCACAGCTCAAGAACAAGATCATCCTTAAGTCATAATCATTGTTGAAAAGTAACGGAAAAGAAGAGGGAAACTTGTCGGCAACTTCTGGGAACGCGTTGAAAGATTTCGTGCGCGTGCAGGCTGTTGAAAAGAATGGGCGTTGTCAACAGGTGGAAAGCTGAAAAGAAAAAGCCTTTTACCTGCGTAAATGCCAGTAGTCAACTTCTTCCACCGTCTTATTACTATTATTAGATTTATCTATATATAGAAGAAAGGTAATAGAGATGCGCTTCACCGTCAGTCAGTCTTCTCTCGCAGATGCTCTCGCCATCGTACAAAAGGGCATTGCGAGTGCATCTACACTTCCCATCCTCTCCGGCGTTCTCATCAAAGCGGAAGACGGTGTTCTTGAGTTCCAAACAAGCAACTACACCATCTCTATTCGTCATCGTGTTGCCGCCCGTGTGGATGAACCTGGTCGCGTGGTTGTTCCCTGCAAGATGCTCGCCAGTATTACAAAGACGCTTCCCGACGCACCGGTTAACTTTGTTGTGGAAGATCGACAGGTTTCCATCACCTGCGCCAAGAGCTCCTTTAGGCTGAACACGCTCGATGCAGTCGATTTCCCGGAGTTCCCCACGCTTGCTCTTGAGCGTTCTGTCGAACTTCCTACCGACATTTTGTCCGAAATGGTATCGCGTGTTTGGCGCGTCACCTCTACCGATAAGAACCGTCAGGTTCTCACCGGCGTGCAGATGACGGTCGAAAATAACATGCTGCGCCTGGTGGCCACCGACGCATATCGTCTTGCGGTGTGCGATACGCAGGTGGAGACCTCCTCGCTCGAGGGGAGCTTTGAGCTCATTGTTCCTTCCGATGCCTTCAATGATGCCCTGTCCATCGCTCCCGCCCATGGCACCATCACTGTGGGCGCCACCGACAACCAAGTTGTTTTCATGGCTGAGAACACGACATATGTGGCGCGCCGCATCGAAGGTATGTTCCCGGACTACAAGGGTCTTTTGCCTGATACCTGTTCGACTTCGGTCAATCTCGACGTCTCCTCTTTTAATGCTGTGCTCAAGCGCGTCACCGTTGTTGCGCCTTCGAACTCTGCCGTTCGCTTCGATGTGGACACCGATGCAAACACCCTTACGCTGTCTGCGTACTCCAGCGATCAAGATCAGGCGAGCGAGACGATCGAGACCGCTGTTGAGGGAACCAACTGCATGGTTGGATTCAACTACAGCTACATCTTTGGTTGTCTGAATGCGCTTGGCCACGAGAAAGAGATCACGCTTGAGCTCACCGAGGGACGTCCGGGCGTCTTTAAGTCTTATGACAAGATCAACTACATCTATCTGGTCATGCCCGTTCGTGTCTAATGAATGTGCTCGCACGCACTCTTTCGGTGCAAAACTACCGCAGCTTTGAGGAATTTGATGTCGAGCTCGATCCCGATATCACGATTCTCATCGGCCGCAATGCGGTGGGGAAGACCAACCTCATAGAGTCGGTTCAGCTGTTGACGGCGGGACAATCGTTTCGCCGTCCCACGGCATCTCAGCTGGTGCGCAACGGCGAGGGCACTTGTCGTATCGATCTTTCGTTTACGGGTGAGGGACGGCGGGTCGAGCACGCGCTTGTCTGCTCCGAGGGAAAGAAGAGCTTCTTTTCAAACGGCAAACGCACCTCGGCCGCCGGGATGCGGGGCTTGGTTCCAAGCATATTGTTCTGCCCCGACCACCTCGATATGATCAAGCGCGCAGCTGAGGAAACGCCGTTCGAGCCATATGCGGCGGTGCGCTCGACGATTTCGGCATTCAGCTCAACGATCGCTACGCCCATCTGGTTTCGTCATATGCTCGCATCGTCGAGCAGCGCAACAGCCTGCTCAAAGAATATCCCGTTCCCACCGACTTGTTAGGGGCATGGGACGAAGCGTTGGTACAGACGGGCGCCGCCCTGCTTTCCCATCGACTGTCGCTACTCGAGCGCATCCGCTTGCGCATGGTTGACGCCTATCGTGCCATCGCGCCCACCGAAGCCCTCGGCCTTTCCTATCAGTCGACGGTGGGAGAAATTGACATATCGACTTCGCGTGCCGAGATAGAGGAGCTCTTCCGTGGCGCCCTGGGCCGCGCAGCCGAGGACGAGCGCCGCCGCGGTATCACGGTGGTGGGGCCGCATCGTGACGAGATCTCCTTTTCCATCGATGGAAGGGAAGCGCGCGACTTTGCGAGTCAAGGGCAGCAAAGAAGCCTTGTGCTTGCTTGGAAAATCGCCGAGGCGGAGGTGGCGAGCGATATTTTAGGTAGATACCCCATGTTGCTCCTGGACGACGTGATGAGCGAGCTCGACGCCCGCCGCCGCGAGGCGATAACCGGGTTTGTGCAAGGCGAGATCCAGACGATCATCACCACGACGAACCTTGGCTATTTTTCCAACGATGTTATAGACCGCGCGAAGGTGGTGCATATCGATGGCGAGAAGAAGTGATCGCTTTGGCGCCACACAGGGGCTCGGAAGCATCCTCGAGCAGGAGAAGCGCCGCATTTACGACGATGCAACCCCCGCCAAGCGCGAAGCATTTTTAGAGGCAGAACGGGCGCGGGAGGTTTACCGTGCCTGGAATACCGTTTGTGCCCGCACGCGCGAGGGTCAGCATGTGTGCGGCCTACACTTTGTCCCCGAGACGCGGGAGCTCGTCGTGTACGTCGACGGCTCCTCGTGGGTCAACGAACTCACCGTTTTGCGCGAGATTATCCGTGCGCGTATGGAGGCGTGTGGGGTGCGCGTCTCGGCCCTGGTGTTCAAACTGTCCCGAAAGGGATATGAAGCTCCGCGCGCGGCGTCTTCCGCTGCGAACAAGGTCAAGTCCTCGCCTTGCGCAGGTCTGCCTCGAGCCGGGCTTTCCTCTGCCGATGTTGCTGCAATCGATGCTCGTGTTTCCCATATCAAGGATGAAGGTCTTCAAAGAGCGCTTAAATCCGCGATGGGTGCGGGGCTTTCGCTAGACAAGACCCGCAAATCAACGAAATAGCCATATTCGGCTTCTGGTGGCCCCAGAGCGCTATTTGTACCTTATGTAGGACCCCGAATGTAGGCTAGAATATGTAAGGTTATCTCTATTTGCGTAAAGAGAGGGAGTTGGCGCGTGGCTAAAGAAGAGTCATACGATGGCAACGAAATTAAGATCCTTGAGGGTCTTGAGGCCGTTCGCAAGCGTCCGGGTATGTATATCGGCTCGACGAGCTCTTCCGGATTGCATCATCTGGTATGGGAGATCGTCGATAACGCGGTCGACGAGGCCATGGCGGGGTATTGCTCCAAGATTTTGGTGACGGTGCATGCTGACAACTCCATCACCGTTGTTGACAATGGCCGCGGTATTCCTGTGGATGAGCACCCGGTCAAGAAGATCCCGACTCTCGAGGTCGTTATGACCATCCTGCATGCCGGCGGCAAGTTTGATAACTCCGCCTATAAGGTGTCGGGTGGCTTGCACGGCGTTGGCGTTTCGGTTGTTAATGCCTTGTCAAAGAAGATGGTCGTACAGGTTAGGCGCGATGGCAAAATCTACGAGATGCAGTTCTCGCGTGGCAATACCGTGGAAAAGATGAAGGAAGTTGGAACTTCCCAGGAAACGGGTACGTCCGTGACCTTCTGGCCTGACGGGGAGATCTTCGAGACCACCGTTTATGACTTCGACATCCTGCACAATCGCCTGCAGGAAACGGCGTTTTTGAATAAGAATCTCGAGATCGTCCTCACCGATGAGCGTGAGAGCACACCGCGCGTCGAGGAATTTTGCTATGCCGGCGGTATTATCGACTTCGTCAAATTCCTCAACGAGGGCAAGGATGTCCCTGAGGCCCTAAAGGACCCCATCTATATCGAGGGAACGTCCGAAGAAGGAGTTCCTACCGATAGGATGGGAGATGTCGAGGTTGCCCTGCAGTGGAATACGTCGTATTCCGAGACGGTCATGAGCTTTGCCAACGATATCTACACCCCCGAGGGGGGAATGCATCTCGAAGGATTCCGCACCGCGCTTACACGTGTGATCAACGACTATGCACGCAAGCAGGGCATCCTTAAGGAGAAAGAATCCAACCTCACGGGTGATGACGTGCGCGAGGGCCTTTCTGCCGTCATCTCCGTCAAGCTTGCCGACCCGCAGTTCGAGGGTCAGACCAAGGCTAAGCTCGGCAGCTCTTTTATGCGTACGCTGGTGCTCAAGATCGTTACCGACGGTCTGACCGATTACCTTGAGGAGCACCCCAAGCAGGGTCGTGAAATCGTCAAGAAGGCCCAGCATGCTCAGGCGGCGGTCAGGGCGTTTTGCTCATCGGTCAGC
>OLOW01000199.1_pt1 | contig 36872 bp, 56 predicted proteins | sample 1672801 | NCBI WGS metagenome assembly OLOW01 (sample SAMEA3136725, study PRJEB25190) | human gut metagenome | biome: human gut; feature: human-associated habitat; material: faeces | place: Austria | collected 2013 | reverse complement strand
CCGCGTTTGGCAGACCCGCAGTATCTCTCTCGTCACCCGCTGTTACATATATGATCTTGAGTACTATCTAGGAATCCCAGTTAAGAAAGGGTTGTTTAAATCTCCGTTGAGAAATGATAATTCTCCTACGTGTTCCTTTTATAGGAATGCGTCTGGAGACATCATATTCAATGACTTCAGCGGACAGTTCTATGGTAATTTCATTAGTGTGGTTATGTATAAGTATAGTTGTACTTATTATAAGGCATTGCAAATAATTGCTAACGACTTTGGCTATATAACTCATAAAACGTTACCTAAGAACAATAAGCCTGTAGTCGCAAGTAAGTCTGAATTTAAGGACGATGGACCTGCGATTATAAGAGCTGATGTACAAGAGTTCACTGAATCTGAACTACAGTGGTGGGCACAATATGGCATTACTAAGGAGATTCTGAAGAGATTCAGAGTCTATTCTTGCAAGGCTGTCTATTTAAATGGCAGTTATTATGCCACTACTGGTCCACAGAATCCCATGTTTGGCTATTATCGTGGTAAGAACGATAAAGGGGTTGAGTTATGGAGAATCTACTTTCCATTTAGAGAAAGAGGAACTACACGGTTTCTATCTAACTGGAAGTTTGGGCACATTTCAGCAATCAGAGCATCTAATTTGCTCATGCATCCTGCCCTCCCTCGATCTCCGTGATGATCCTGTCAATCGCTTCCCGGAGCGCCTGCTCTCTGGTCACGATTTCCCGGATCTCCGCGTTGAGCTTTACGATGTCAATTTTCTCCCGCTTGTCCTCCTGCTCCACGTAGGTGCTGACGGACAGATTGTAACCCTGCGCCTTCACCTCATCATAGGGAACCAGACGGCAGAGATACTGGACATCTTCCCGCTTGGTAAATGTCTCCACAATGGTATCAATGTTCTCCGGGGTCAGGCGGTTGTTGTTGGTTGCCTTCACGCATTGGGCGCTGGCGTCGATGAACAGAATGCTGTTATCCTGTTTGCCTTTCTTCATCACCATGATGCAGGTGGCAATGGTAGTTCCGAAGAACAGGTTTGCAGGCAACTGGATGATGCAATCCACATAGTTGTTGTCCACCAGATACCTGCGGATTTTCTGCTCTGCGCCACCGCGATACATGATGCCGGGGAAGCAGACAATCGCCGCAGCGCCATTCGGTGCCAGCCACGACAGGGCGTGCATGATAAACGCCAGGTCGGCTTTGCTCTTGGGAGCCAGCACACCAGCCGGGGAGAAGCGCGGATCGTTGATCAGCAGAGGATCATCATCACCCGCCCATTTGATGGAATAAGGCGGATTGGAAACGATCAGTTCAAAGGGCTCGTCATCCCAGTGCTTGGGCTGCGTCAGTGTGTCTTCGCACTGAATGCTAAACTTGTCAAAGCCCACATCATGCAGGAACATGTTGATACGGCAAAGGTTATAGGTGGTGATGTTGATCTCCTGCCCAAAGAAGCCGATCTTCACTGCGTCTTTGCCGAGAACCTTCAGCGCCTTGAGCAGGAGCGAACCGGAGCCGCAGGCCGGATCGTACACTTTATTGACTTGCGTCTTACCCACGGTGCCCAGTCGGGTCAGGAGTTCAGACACATCCGCAGGGGTGAAGAATTCGCCGCCGGACTTGCCTGCGTTGGACGCATACATGGTCATCAGGTACTCGTAGGCATCTCCGAAAGCATCAATGTCGTGATCCTGCACGGAACCAAGATTCATGTCATGGACGCCGCCGAGGAGCTTGGCGAGGCGCTCGTTCCTTTTCTGTACTGTGCTGCCCAGCTTGTTGCTGTTGACATCAAAATCGTCAAACAGCCCTTCAAAACTGCTCTCGGATACGCTGCCCTTTGCGGATTCCACGATATTGCGGAAGATCTGCTCCAGCTTCTCGTTGAGGTAGATGACCTTCTTCTTTTTCTCGTGAGTGGCAGGATCTTCTTCCTCCACTTCCCAGGTCTCGCCCTTGGCGGCCTTTGCCAGAACATTGCAGAAAAGCTCACTGGGCAGGATGAAAAAGCCCTTCTCCTGCACAAGGTCATCGCGGGCTTCCAAAGCCGCCTCATCGGGTAGTCTGGCATAGTCGAAGCTGGTATCTCCGGCTGCGTGTTCCCCTGCATTGATGTAGGCAGCCAGGTTTTCGGAAATGTACCGATAGAACATGGTGCCCAGCACGTAGTTTTTGAAGTCCCAGCCGTCTACCGCACCACGGAGTTCATCCGCAATGGCCCAGATGGCGCGATGGACTTCCTCACGCTCTTTCTCTCTTTTGACATCGGTTGCCATGGGTTAATCCTCCGTTTCGCATTGTTTGTCAGCATTTGCGCTTTCGCCGCTCTCGACCCACTGGTCTACTTCAGACGCCTTAAATTTGTACTGTCTTCCAACTTTGTGGTACGGGATCGTTTCTTTTCTGATCCACGACCGGATAGTTTCCTTGCTGACGCCCAGATGATTGGCAATTTCCTCAAGGCTCAGCCATCGTTCCATTTCGGTCATTCCAGTTCCCTCCATCAAGAATCCTCCTCGCTTTGATATGTCAGCGCCCGTTTTTTCTTGGCGATTTGAGCATGGTATTCCTTCACTTTCAGGAACGTGTCATATAAGCCGCCAGTGTCGCGCTTGAGCACTTCTGACACAGTTCGCAGCTTGGTTTCGCTGCGTGTGAGATCATCGCGGCTAATCTCCAGAATGTGGCCGACTGTCACATCGTTTAGTTTTATCGGGTCGTATGAATGATCTTCCCACCAGATGCTGAGATCTGTCGTTCCCGCGCAGAAGGTTTCCGGAAGATGGTTGACCCTCAGAATCAATAGCATAGGAATGCAGCACGGTTCATTCACATAGGGAACGATGTGAAGACTGCCCTTCGGGTCGGCTTGGCTGGCCTTCTCACGATCAATGACCGTAATACCAATCGCAGAGTAGCCACAGAGCAGAAACTGCATAAAAGCTTCTTCTTCGGTCTTTCCGCGGAAGATAAGATCGAGGAATGGCAGAAACATGCCGATCTCCGCCTTATCAGCTCCCATCTCATAGAGCATTTGAAAGCCGTTTAGCGTCTGATATCCTGCAGGTGATCTATCCTTGAAAGGCTTCAGGAGTTCTCGAGCCTGTTCCAGCGGAGCCTGGTACATGTACAGGGCGAAAAGATACTCCTGAAATGCCGGGTCGATGTAGATGATCTTGGAACGTGCCTCATACATCATGCAGGCTGTTGCGCAGGTGTCCTGAAGGAATGCCCTCCATTTTAGCTTTGATGGGTTTTCGACTTCTCTCGTGCTCCTGAGCAAATTGAAATAGCGTTCAAAACTGGCCTTGCTGAATTCTCGTTCGGCACTCAGATATGACAGAGCGCAGAATTCCCGGAATACGATGGTAAACTCATCCACGCCGGAAACGCTGTGAAAGATGCGGTCAAAAGCGTTTTTGTCTGCGTCATGGTCGGTAAGCATGGCCTCGTATACCTCTTGATAAAAGAGGTACCGCGACTGCGTATACTCGTCGAGCTTCTGGTAGTTCTGGACGACAAAAGTGAGCAGCATCGGGTTGGTGGAAAAAATGCCGTCTTTTTTGATGAAGCCCTCGTCCATGTACTGTTGAATTTTTCCCCTTGCGGTAGGATCATCCACGTCACGCAGCAGTTTATCAATCAGCCTTTGTGATTGATCGTTGTCAAAGGGATGAATATATAATTTGACGAATCGTTTGATTCCATTCAGTGCATCGCACTCTCTGGAGGAAAGCACGATCTGATTGTCAGGATAGCAGTCTACGAACTCAGACAGCTTACGCTGAAACTCCGTTATTTCCGAAGGATCCATTTCATCGAGACCGTCCAGCAGAATCTGGCATTGTCCTTTTGCCAGCAGATCCCTGGCGTCTTCCTCAGAAAAGGTTTCTCCGAAATGAGTAACAGACTCCACGATGCAGGAAACCAGATCATGGGAAAGATGCGAAAAGTTCCTGAGCTCCACCAGAACGGGCAATAAGCCGGTTTCCATATGCGTCCTTGCCGCCTGCAAGAACAGATGCTGAAGCATAAGTGTCTTTCCGAATCCGCTGGCAGCAATAAGGATAACGCGGTTGGTAATGCCGCGCCTATCATATGTGCGTAGCTGTTTCAGCGTAGCATTATCAATCGTGTTCCCTTTATCAAGATAAGCGATGACAGCAGGGCTGCGTCCGATCCTGTTACAGACATAGTATTCGTCCAGTTCAACTTCCTCGCCGCTAAGGATAGTCATCCATTTATATTTCTGAATCGCGCCGTGAAGATAGGTATTCAAGCCTACCGCTTCAGGGCGCTTCTTGTATTCTGCATCAGCAATAGACTCTGCCGTGCCATTTCCCTTTATGAGAGAAAAGAACTGCTTTGCGATGGCGATTGCCAGACGGCGCTTGTCGGTTTTCTCACCATCACCAAGCGAAATCAGCAGAGCACCAGAAACGAACTTTTCTTTTCCTTCTCGAATGTTTCCCATGAGGGCTTTGATGAGCCGATCCTCATCAAAATTATCCAGCATGAGAGAAAACACGGTCGGGGACGGGGAACCTGTTCCGTTAAACCACTTGCTATACCCATCTTCAGAGCTGGGAAGTGCCTGCTTTTTGTCGGGATCGGTGTTGTCCTGCAAGGCGTTTTCAAAGAAAAAAGAAGCCGTTTTCCATTTCGCTGCACAACCCGAAAGAATGAAGGCAGTCCGGGAGGGATAGAACTTCTGCAAGAACTCGCACAGAGTGATCTGCATGCTTCTACCCCCTCTCTGCTTCTGTCGGGTTGTGTCGGCAAAGTGTCGGCTTCTGTCGGCTCAATGTCAGCTCTATCGTCCGGGACGCGCAGCCCACTCACGATTATACTTAAATCGTAAGGTCTGGACGACCTTGCATGGCGGTTCCGGGCTAACAGCTGTTGCAAGCAAACAGCAGCTATTACCACTCATTATACACCCGATGAGATGGGTTGGCAACCCGGAAATGGTCGATTTGGCAAGAAAGCCAGAGAAAAAAACACTGCCAAGCGCTGGAAAGATACGAATCCGGCTGATTTCCATCGACTGAACCGCAGGGGGTGAAACACCTGTCGACCGTCCTGAGTACGACGTAAAAAGGCTTCACCTGCTCCAAAGCCGATCCATACCGGAAAATGGATCTGTTGACGGCGGCGGGGACGGTGACAATTAAATAGCGCCAAGCCAGTCAACAGGTGCGGCACGAACTGAAACGGAGAGCATAACCGCTCTCGGATTCGGTCTGGTTCGTGCCCCCTTTACTGAGTACGGCTGGCTCTCCGTTTCGCGATGACAACGCATTGCGAAAGGAGGGCCAGAAAATGGCTCAGACAAAGACGGACAATCAGAACAATTCGACCGAACAGCGGCTGATAAAGGTCGCGGTACGCATCAACCCGGAAACCATGGACGAGCTCCGCGCACTGTACGCGGATCAGGAAACCAAGATCACGATCCGGATGGTCAAGATCGGCGCATGGAGATACCCCTGCGCAATCTACCTCCTCCCGGAAGACGAGGTTAAGGACTTCAAGCGTCTCCAGCAGAATGAGGCAAAGCAGGAGCAGCGCGAAGCTCGCTGCTGGCTTCCTGACGGTTCCGGCGGATTTATCCGCTGCCCAGGGGAGAACAAGTGCAGCCAGTGTGAGCGGTGCAAGACTTTCAACTTCGACAATAATCATCCGACCAGCTATGAAGCACTGCAGGATTTCTATGCAGAACAGGATGAGGAACGGTACCTGGCCGGGGAGGATATGCCCGGTATGAAGGAACCGTCATCTGAGGTGGCGGCAGAGCAGCCGGAAGAAGCCTATACAGAGATCATGCAGATCCTGGTGGATCGGCTCACCGCCATCAAGGCGAAGTATGGCTTGATTTTCCGGGAGCTGCTGAAGGGGAACCTGCAGCCCCTGAACATCGCGAAGGCCCTGGGGATGGGGAAGAGTCAGGTCTATGAGACTGTCCCCAAGGTACAGGAACTTGCGAAAAGGCTGTACTTCGAGCTTCAGGATAAATAAAAACCAGCCTGGCGGCGCATAACCGTCAGGCTTTTTCTATGCCCGTGTTCAGCCGAAAATGAACACAGCGGAGCTGTGAACACCCCCTGAACGCCCCTGTGTTCACCGAGTATAAACACCCCCTGAACACACCTTCCTGAACACCCGGCGCGGCAGGCAGAAAAGCCGAAACCCTTTGATTTCAGGCACTTTCAACTGTGTTCATGGATAAGGACGTTGTTGTGATCTTTACCACTGGCCCAGAGCACATCGTTCACATCGATGGGGTCACTGGTTCGAGTCCAGTACAGACCACGCAATCCTCGATCTGCAAAGGTCGGGGATTTTTTCATATCGCTGCAGAAAAGGAAGGTGTCAAGCATGAGCAAGTTCGTCCCCCGCACCAAGCTCAGCAAGAAAGCCCGCAAAGAACTGGACGCCCAGAAGCGCACGACATGGGCGTTTTCCCCGGTGACGAAGAAAGTCGAGAGCAAGAAAATCTACAACCGCAAGAAAGCTGCTCATGTGTGGAAGGATGATTCCAGCATGAGCGGTTTTTGCTGCACTGGGGATGGTACCGCGGCGAACGCCGCCCGTGGCAGCATTTGAATCATGTAACGGGCTTGCAGGATTTTTTTGTTTGAAAGGGAACAACGCCAAGCTGTTCTGGAAATCATTCTGGAGATGCGGCTCAGAGGAATAGACTTCTCAGCAGTCATCCCGGAAACGAGCGAATAACGTCGAGTGCGACGATAGCAGTTTCCCCAAAATCCGGTCGATAGCCGTCAGTAGCAAAAATACATTCATCCCCTCTTGACAGCGCAATGGAATCGTGATAGAATGCAGTCGTTGGTGAAAACCAACCTTTTTCCGGTGGTTATGACGGAGAGGTTCCACCTGTTCCCATCCCGAACACAGAAGTTAAGCTCTCCAGTGCTGAAAGTACTTGGCTGGACACGGCCCGGGAGGATAAGTCGCTGCCGGATTCCATAATCCTCAGTAGCTCAATGGCAGAGCACTCGGCTGTTAACCGAGTTGTTGTAGGTTCGAGCCCTACCTGGGGAGCGCTTGCCGATTCCGCATGGAGTCGGCTTTTTTTGTAATATCATAAGGAGGCAAAGCATGAAGCGCAAAGGAATGCGCCGGCGCCGCAAATTGGTGCTGCTGGCAGTTTTGCTGATAATGGTGGGCATAGCGGTATGGCGGATTTGGCAAACGCCGCGCCCGGTGGTGCTGCACCGGCAGGATGCGTGGCTGTCCTCCGCCGAGCCGGAAATGGTGGACACGCTGCCCGACAATGCGTTCACGGCGGAGCTGCCGGAGGAAATCGACGGCCGCCTTTTGTACATCCGCGATTATTCCGCATCGGGGCATTACCAGATTGTATGGGAGGGCGTATCAGCGGAGGCGGCGGAATCGTACCTGACTGCCCTGCTGGACAAGGGGTTCACGCGCCTGATGGGCACGGCGGAGGATATCGCCAGCGGCGTTTTGCTTGCGCGCGGTGACTTGACGCTGAGTATCTCCCTGTCCGGCGGGACGCTGAACATGCTGATGACGCGCGCCGAAGAGCCTACGACGACACCGCTGCCATAGTGGCTTGCAGATTGGTAATCCCCGCGAAAGGTGCTTCCATGCCGCGAAAAGATGTGCTATAATGGAGACACATATGATTTTCGGAGGTCGCTTATGGCGAAGGAAAAGACCCTGTTTGCCTGCACCGCGTGCGGGTATGAAACATCCCGCTGGGTGGGGCGCTGTCCGGGGTGCGGCGCGTGGAACACGATGGTGGAGTCCGCGCCTATTGTGACGGGTGCGCCCGCGAAAGCCCCGAAACAGCGGCCGGGCACAGGCGCTTCAGCCATGCTCCTCCGCGAAATCCCGGAAGATGTGGCGGTTCGCTCGTCCACGGGCATCAGCGAGCTTGACCGTGTGTTAGGCGGCGGCATTGTCGAAGGGGCGCTGATGCTCATCGGCGGCGATCCCGGCATCGGCAAATCCACGCTGCTGCTGCAAGTGTGCGCGAATTTGTGCAAAACGGGCAAGCGCGTGCTGTATGTCAGCGGCGAGGAATCCGCCAAGCAGCTGAAACTCCGCGCGAACCGCCTCGGCATCACGTCGGAGACGCTTTATGTGCTGGCGGAAAACGCGCTGGACAATGTGGAAGAAAAACTGCGCGGCTTATCGCCGGACGTCGCCGTCATCGACTCCATTCAGACAATGTATCGCCCTGATATGGCGTCCGCGCCGGGTTCAGTCAGCCAGATTCGCGAATGCACGAGCCAAATCATGCGCCTGTGCAAGGAGAGCGGCACGGCGATTTTCCTTGTCGGGCATGTGACGAAGGACGGCGCGATTGCCGGCCCGCGAATGCTGGAGCACATGGTGGATGTCGTGCTGTACTTCGAGGGCGACCGTCAGCAGGAATATCGGCTGCTGCGCGCGGTCAAAAACCGCTTCGGGTCGGTCAATGAGCTGGGCGTTTTCCAGATGACGGAAGCCGGAATGCAGATTGTGCCGAACCCATCGGAGCAGCTGCTGAGCCACCGCGCAAAGGGCGCAAGCGGCTCGGTCGTGTTCTGCGGACTGGAAGGTTCGCGCCCGCTGCTGTGCGACGTGCAGGCGCTGGCGAGCACCTCCTATTTCGGCACGCCGCGGCGGACGGTCGGCGGTGCGGATACCGGGCGCGTGGCGCTGCTGCTGGCGGTGCTGGAGAAGCGTGCGAATCAGAAAACATATAATCAGGATGTGTATATCAACGTCGCGGGCGGGTTGGAACTGTCCGAGCCGGCGGCGGATTTGGCGCTGTGCATGGCGGTCGTGTCGTCGCTGAAGGATGCCGCGATTGGCGCGGAAGTTGCTGTGATGGGCGAAGTCGGCTTGGCGGGCGAAGTCCGCGCGATTCCGCAGTGCGACCGACGCATCTCCGAATGCCAGCGGCTGGGATTTACGACCATCCTGCTGCCGAAGGAAAATATGCGGCGGCTGAAAGCGCCGGAAGGCATGAAGCTGGTGGGCGTCGATACGGTAATGCAGGCAATCAGCGTTTTATTCTAAGGCACCACCGCACAATTCGGCGGCGCGTCTGGCGATGTCTTTTCCGCCATCTGCGGCATGCAAATTTCTCGATTTACATCCAGTAAACCTTCGAAATTTGCATTTGCATCTGACGAAAAATCCATTCGCCAGCCGACCACCTCATTTGCGCGGTGTTACCCTAATGGTGTTGTTCTATTGTAAGGAGTTTTGCAACAGCTATGAAATCGGATCTTGTGAAGAAACTGCTGCGGGCGCTGGTGACGGCGCTGGGCATCGGGCTGGGGTCGGTGCTGGCGTTCGTCATCGTGCAGCTGAACGCGATGGCGGGCAACCCCGCAATGAGCATCGGCGCGCTGCTGGCGCTGTATGCGGCGTTTGCGCTGCTGCTGGGGCTGGGCGGATACCTGATTGCGCCGCGCACGATTGACAGCATTACCCGCCTCATCGCGCTGGTCGAACGCTGCATGGACAAAATGACGTTCGAGCAGCAGGCAGGCAGCATCAGCGGGCTTGTCGGCGGTTTCGTTATCGCCGCGCTGCTGTCACAGCTGGTGATGCTCATGGGCGCGAGCATGTTCACCGTAGCGATGTGCGCGATTCTGTTCGTGGTATTCGGCGTTTTGGGTGTGACGCTGGGGATTCGCCGTGCGGCGGATTTCAAGCGGATGCTCCAGCGCTTCAGCCCCAAAGGGAACAAGCAGGTCGCTTTGTCGCACAGGAAAATCAAGACGGCGAAACCAAAGCTGCTGGACGAAACCGTGCTGATTGACGGGCGCATTGCTGCCGTCTGCCGCGCGGGATTTCTGGAGGGGACGCTGCTGATTTCGCGCTCGGTGGAGAAGGAATTGCAGCGCCTGAGCGCATCGGAGGAGGAGACGTGCCGAATCCGCGGCGAAAAGGGACGAGAAACGCTTTCGCAGCTCGAAGCATTGGGGCGCGTCAAGCGCGTAGACAGCGCGGCGGGCGGCGAACTCGCGCAGGTGCTGCTGGCGGACGCGAAGAAGCACCATATGGTGATTGTGACATGCGACGCGGCAATGAGCAGGACGGCGGAAAAGGCGGGCGTGGCGGCGCTGAACCTGAATGACCTTGCCTGCGCGCTTCGCCCGATGGTGCAAATGGGCGACTTGCTGGATGTGCGCATCGTCAAGGCAGGGCGTGAAGCCACGCAGGGCGTCGGGTATACGCCGGATGGGACGATGGTCGTTGTTGAAGGCGGACGCGATGCGGTGGGGCAGGTGCTGCATGTGCAGGTGAGCAGCGTCCTGCAAACCAATGCCGGACGGATGATCTTCGCGAAGAAAGTCTAACGTTTTCCAATCAACACGCGGGCGTTGTATGAGCGTGTCACCAACTCAATCGCGCGGAAGGGTCAAGTGTCAGCGCCCCTTGGGTTCCCAAAATAAACACGCGGAAGTTGTATGAAGAAGTCACCAATTCAATCGCGCGAAAGGGTCAAGGGAGGAACTCCCTTGTGGGGTCAAGGGGCAACGCCCCTTGGGTTTCCCCCAATCAACACGCGGGCGTTGTATGAGCGTGTCACCAACTCAATCGCGCGAAAGGGTGCAGGGACAAAGTCCCTGCCGGAGTCCAGAGGCAGCGCCTCTGGGGAGGTCTTTTGATATGGAAAGTAAGTTGATTTTGGCGTTTCATGTGGCACCGCAGAAACTGGGGAAAATCCGGTTCTGCGCGATGAAAATGGGGATGCGCGTGATGGACGTGCCGCTGGCGGACTGCGGGCAGACGCTGGGGGCACTGTGCGGAAAGGCGGAGCGTCAAACGGATGCAGCCGCGCTGGAGAATGCTGTCGGCGGCGAAATGCTCTACTTCGCGTTCTCGGAACTGCCGCTGGTGGAACGCTTCCTGACGACGATGAAGCAGATGCGCGTCCCCCCGGTGCGGCTCAAGGGCGTTATGACCGAAACGAACCTCGCATGGACGCCCGCCCAGCTGTATCAGGAACTGACACGCGAGCATCAGGCGATGGCGGGGCACGGCGCGCCCATCCACGCGGCAAAGCAGGAGGAATAAATGATGCTGATTCAGGTGGCACCAGGGCAATCCCTGCAAACGGTGATTGATGCGCTTCCGGCGGACGATCAGCCCGTGACGATTCATCTTGCACCCGGCGTGTACGAGGAAAAAATCGCGCTTCGTCGCCCGCGCACCTGCATTGAGGGCGAAAGCGCCGAAACGACCCGCATCACTTGGCACGACGGCGCAGCGGAAATCCTCCCCGACGGCAAAAAACGCGGCACGTTCCGCACGGCAACGCTGCTCATCAATGCCCGCGACTGTGCACTCCGCAACGTGACGGTGGAGAACAGCGCATATCCGCGCGAGCAGGTCGGTCAGGCGCTTGCCCTCTATGTGGACGGCGACGGCTTCCATTGTGAGGACTGCACGCTTAAATCCTGTCAGGATACGCTGTTCACCGCGCCCTTGCCGCCACGCGAAATCCAGAAGGACGGCTTCATTGGCCCGACGCAGTTCCTGCCGCGCATCCCGCAAAGGCAGGTCTACCGTCATTGCCGCATCGAGGGCGATATCGACTTCATCTTCGGCGGCGCGGCGGCGTGGTTCGAAGACTGCGACATCGTGAGCATCGACGGCCTGCGCGACCACGGCGATAAAAAAGAACCCGCGCTCGGCTTCTGCACGGCAGCATCCACACCGGAAGGGCAGGAATTCGGCTATGTGTTCATGAAATGCCGCTTTCAGGGCGAGGGCATCCCGGACGGCGCGATTTACCTCGGCAGACCGTGGCGCGAGTTCGCGAAAACCGTCCTGCTGCACTGCGAACTGGGTGCGCATATCCGTCCGGAGGGGTGGCACGACTGGAACAAGCCTTACTTCCCCGCGACGGGCTACTACGCGGAGTTCGCATCCACCGGCGCGGGCAGCCAAGGTCAGCGCGCGGCGTATGTGCATCGGCTGACGGCGGAGGAAGCGGAAAAGTACACGTTCGAGCGGTTCTGGGCATCTATGCCGAAGGACGGGTGAAAAGAACAGGAGGTGCACCATGATTTCCGTCTACGGCGACTTGAAGGGCGAGAACTACAAGACGTTTGTTTCGTTCGCAATGGAACACAGCGACGCCATGATGCTGATATACTGCGACTATGGCTATCCGCTCAAGCGGCGGATTCGAGACATTCGGCGGATGCTACGTCCCTTCCGCGTCGCCTCCAGAGACAACAGCAAAAGCCTCAAAAAGGGCAAACCTGAATTTGAGTGGCCGAACACGATTTCAAGGACAAAGGCGCTGATTTGCGCGGAAACGTACCGCTTATCCCCCGAAGTGAAGGAAATTGTGCTGTCCGTCGATGATATATTTGCGTGGAACTACCCGAACCGCCCGGAGGATATTTCGTTCTTCTATCAGGGCGAATGCTGGATTGCCACAACGGCGCACGAGAAATTCTGCGATATCAGCGACCACGAGCGGGAAGTGGCGAAGATGCTGACCTCGATGGGCATCGAATATGAGCGCTATCCGGGAAAATCCGGGTTCAAAGAGAAATACACGCTAAAGGACAAGGCGGACGGCGCTGCCACATGACAATGGCGCATGATGGAGGTTCAGCACCGAAAATCCGCCATCATACAAAACGCCGCAGACGCGCTGCTTTCAGCCCGTGTCTGCGGCGAATTTTATTTATCCGGATATTTGATGAGGTCGTAGAGTGTGCCGAGTTCGCCCGCGTCGCGTGTGCCAGCCAGTTCCATCCCCAAATGCACATACTTGTCGCATTTCGACTTTGCGTCCGTTTCCAGAATAACCGGCACTTGCAGGCGGTTGCCGTCAGCGAACGCCATCTCCAGCACCTTCCGCATGTACCCCTGCCCCTGATACTTCTCCGTCACGCACACCAGCCCGACGTAGATGTGCGGCCTTTTCTCCTTGTCGTAGCGATCGTTCAGGCTTGCCCCGGCGCGCTTCATCAGCCGCGCAAACCGGCACAGTTCCCGGAAGGTCATCGCCTGAAACACGCCTTTGAGCAGTGGGAGAAACGCCGTCAGCTTCACCCTTTCGCCCGGCAGACGATAGGCAATGAACGCTTCGCCGCGTTCACTGGTGGTGTAGAGCAGTCCGGCGGCGAGCATCGCGCGGACAAAACCGCAGATATACAGTGCTGTTTTGTCAGGAGAAGAACATGCCGCCCCCATTCCGGTTTCCTTGCCGTAATCGTAGTAGCCAAAGGCATGGCCGATGGCTTGAATGGATGCTTCATCGAGGGCTGTTAGACGCATGTCAGTTTTCTCCTTGTATATTGTTTTCAAATTCATCCGTACCGTCTGAAAACAGAATCAGTGCGGCATCAGCATGACCAGCCCCGCAATGATGAACGCACCGACGAGCCAAATCACCGTCAGCGTCAGGCGCTTTTTGAGCATCTGCCCCCACGCCTGCGTATACGGTACGTCTTCCATCTTCGGAATCGCCCAGAACTTGCTGTGACCGACCCAGAGCATGTCAATCACCAGCCCGTCAAACCAGTTCATGACCTCCAGAAACAGCACGCCCTGTCTGTATGCCGTCCAGAAGTCCGTGACGCGATTCCACACGCCAATCATCAGCACCGGCGCAACAAGCAGCAGCACATACAGCGCAATCATGCAGTTCCGGCGCTTCTTCTGCACCGTTGCGCGGTCAATCAGCCCCCGCGAAATCGCGCACTCCTGAAATGCCTTCGGGTAGAAGTACAGCCCATTGATGGCGTTATTCCCGACCGCGACTTTCACAATCAGCCACAGTAGGAAGCAGTACAGCGTCAGTTGAATCACAATCGTCATGATGGTTTTCTCCTTGCGTCCGCAGATACGCCCATGCGAATCAGCGCCACCGCGCAGGGAATCCGCCCCTCGCACAGTTCGAAGCGCATGTCGGAATAGCCCGCGTCGGCGAAAAACTGCCGGTACGTTTCCAGCGTAAATTCGCGCTTGAAGTCCGCGCCTGCCTTGCCGATGACGCCGGAAACGCGGTTTGTTTTGCCCTTGTCCGTCCGGTTCATGTAGGTGGGGATGATAAGTTTTCCACCCGGCTTGCACACGCGGTCAAGCTCCCGCAGCGCCTGATGCGGATTATCCAGCAGGTGAATCACGTTCGCGGCGACAACGGCATCAAAGCGCGCATCGGAGTAGGGGAGATGCAGGATATCCGCCTGCTCAAACCGCACATGCGGATAATGCCCGTACTTCTTCCGGGCGCGCGCAAGCATCTTTGCGGAGAAGTCCGTCGCCGTCAGGGATTTGCAGCGCTTTGCAATCACACCGCTGAGCAGCCCTGTACCGCACGCGCATTCCAGCACGTCGTCCGTCGGCGAAATCAGCCCCGCAACCACCTTGCACAGCTTGCGATTCGCTTTGCGGTTGATGCCATCCGCGAAAATGTCGTAGACCCATGCGACGCTGTCCCAGAACATGGTGCTCCTCCTATGCCGTGATGAACGGCAGCTCAGGCAGTTTGCCTGCGTCCATGATGCTTATCAGCATGTCCGCAAAGCCTTTCGGGTCGCGAATCTGGTATTGTATGTGGTTGAAGTCCGCAAAAATCGGGAAATTCGCCGCCGGATACGCCTGCATGACCGCCGGACGGTACTTCATGTGCTCCTCGATGCTGCCGAACTCGAAGAAAGCGCGCTTCTGCCAATCCTCCGGCATCGGCGGAAACGGCTTGTCCTCCAAGCTGTCCGCTATTTGACGGCGCAGATTGCCATAGCGCAGATTTTTCCCTGCCGCCATGAAGTACGGCTTGATGCCATCATCGTCACACCACATGATTTTCTTCAGCGTCCCGCCCCTTGACCAGTATAGGCTCTTGATGGCGAGATACAGGAACGGCGTCAAGATGTGCCGCGTCGCGCACCCAATCTGCGCGAATTGCCCGCCGTCGAAGAAAACGTGTCCGACGGAGCGTTTCGTCTGCTTCAGGAACGCCATCGCGAGGTCAGCGCCGATGGATGACGCGACGACAAGCGCCAATTCGCTGATGCCCTGCGCCGTTAGGAAATCTTCTACCTGCCGCACCTCGTCCGCTTTGCCGCGGTACGTCTGCCCTGCGCAGTAGACGGTCGAAGTCGGCAGAATGCAGAAGCAGCGGGACTGCAGGTGCTTTGCTACCGGTTCACTGCTTGCGCCTGTCACGCCCATCGCGTGGAAAAACAGCACGGCGGGCTTGCACTTTTCACCATATGTTTGAAACAGCATACAAATCGCCTCGATACGCCATAATCAATGCACGAAAATCATCATGATACCCACAGCGCCGTGCAGACGATTCCGACCGCGCAAATCGCATGAGCAGAATGCCCAGATCAACGCCTTTCAGAAGCGCCTGCCCAATCATTTCAGGTACTTTCCGCATTCCTTCTCCAACGCGCGCCAGACGGGATAATCCGCGCCGTTTGCATCAAAAAATTGCTTCAAGTCCCGGTTGAGCGCACTCATTTCATCCGTGGCGCTCATCGCGTGGTCGGATGCGCAGACTTTGCCGAGGCTCGTCGCCGCCATCAGCTTGAAGAAACGCAGGCACACCTTGCGGTACTTGTCGCTTTCGAACGCCTTGTCGGCATCCGGCAGAATCTCGTGCCCGGCGTCGCGGATGGCGCGGTACGCTTCGATGTTTGCGTCCACCATCTTGCGCAGGTACGCCGTATTCCCCTTGAGCTTCTTCAAGTTGCCGTCTGTTTTGTAGCACGCAAACGCCGCCGGGGTGACGAACGCGGCATGACAGAGCAGATAGTCGCCCATGTTCGGCTGATAGACGACCTTGTACCTTGTTCCGGCGAAAATCTCGTCAATCAGCGCCTTGTTGGACGGCGATGTGCGCAGCTGACCAATCGTGATTTTCTTCAGGTCAATCGACACGACGCGGCTGCTTTCCCGATGCCCGGCGGACAGGGAAAACGCGAACATGACGTTTTTCTCCGGCAGCTGTGCCACCAGTGCATCCGTGCGCAGGTTATTGCCGACGAACACGATGTTCTCCGCCCTGCTCTTTCGCAAAGATTCAAGGAGGTTTTCCAGCTGGGTGTAGCGCACGACGACGAAAATCACGTCATATGCCGCGTCGGGCGAAAGCTCCGTCACTACCGGGATGTGTGTCACCGACGGAAACGGCAGCAGCTGATTCTTGATGCGCAGCCCGTTCTGCTTGATTTCCTCCGCCCATTTGCCGCGCGCCAGCAGGGTCACGTTTTTCCCCGCGCGGCAGAGATTGCGTGCCAGATTACAGCCGAGAACACCCGCACCGAAAACGAGGATTTTCATGGTTGCTTTGTCCTTCCCATTATTTTCGTGCCGTCACGCACAGCCAGCCTTTGCCGTTCTTGTGCGTCTCCACTTGGCGGAAACCCACCTGTTCCAGCATGGTTTTGAGCTGTGTGTCCTTGTAAATCGTCATGCCGGGAATCTTCTCCGTCCACTTCTCGTCCTGCGCATGATCGCCATCGGACTCGTTGCAGAGGAAGAACGTCCCGCCGGGCTTCAGCACGCGCCCAACTTCACGGAAGCACGCGGGCAAATCCACCCAGAAATACACCGTCTCGAATGCTGTTGCCACGTCAAACTGCGCGTCATCAAATGGCAATGCCTGCACGCTTGCCTGCAGCACTTCGCAGCGGCCAGCGCTTACGGCGGTTTGGTTGAGCTTTCGCGACTTCTCTACGCTGACGGGAGAATAGTCGATACCGCACACTTTTCCCGTCGGGCACTTTTTCAGCATCAGACGCAGATTCGCGCCGCCGCCGCACCCACAGTCCAGCACATCCGCATTCTCCGCCAGCGGCAGGAAGCGAAGCCCCCAGTCCGCAAGCGCCCGATGCCCGATGTTCATCATGGTGACCATGAGGCGGCCGCCGAAGCCTGTCGGCTTGCGGGTGTTCTCGAAAAACGCCATATGGATTCCTCCTTATTTCACCAGCGACACAATCAGTCCCATGTCAGCGCCAGCCCAGATTGCGCCGAGCGTCAGCAGCGCCGTAAAGCTGACGGCTTCCAGCGCGACAATCGACCAGACCATGATTGCATCCCCTTTATTTTTGCAGCACGACGATGCGGTTTGAGATATTGCGCACCAGAGGAATCTTGCCCAGCACCTTGTAAATCGGCAGGAACTCCGCCATGCCTTCGGTCAGGCTGTGCTCTTCCACCAGCTGGAAGCCTGGCAACAGCGCCGCCAGTGCCTGCCCATCGCGAACGCCCCATGTGAACTTCGCGTGGCTGCCTTCAATTGATTTTTCCTTGAAGTTGCGCACGACCAGCGGGTTCATCACTTCCACCAGCACGGTGACGCGCGGAAAGCGCCGAGCGATTACGTCGAAAATGTGCTGCACGTCCGCTTCGCTCAGGTACATCGTCAGACCCTCGATGATGACCAGCGCGTCGCCTGATTCGCGAATCATACTGCCCCAGTCGTCCATCGCGGACATGGCGATTTGCGAGATTTTTCCGTTTTCCGGCAGCAGCTTTTCGCGCACGGCGATGGTTTCCGGCAAATCGAGGTTATACCAGTGCTGATAGCCCTGCATCCGATAGCAGCGCGTATCCAGCCCGCAGGCGATATTGACCGCCACCGCGCCCGGATGTGCCGACAGATAGGTCTTTACGAGCTTATCCAGCACGATGGTGCGGGCAATGACGCCGTTGGACATGGCACTGTCCTTATCCGCCAAGGAGAAATCGTAGTCGAGCCGGCGGATGATTTCGACGGCTTTCTCGTCGCGAACTGCCCCGCGGGTTTGGGTTTCCTTCGCGCGGGCGTAGACGGTTTGCAGCATGGTTTCCGGAACCCCGGAAAGGGTGACTTTGCTGCTGGTTTCACGCATTCTTCCTGCATCTCCTGTCCCTATCAATCCGCCTTGCGGCAGATAAACCACGCAATGCTCTTCAAGCTGCCGGCGTCCACCTGCGCGTACATGCCCTGCAAACGCTTCCGCAGGCTGTCCACCGTCTCGTAGGGCGGCGTGAAGAACTTCGTCGGCTCGTAAACGTGGCGAATCATCCAGTCCGTGCGCTTGTGTTCGCCTGATACATAGAAGCAGCCGCAGAATGTTCCGCCGGGTTTCAGCACGCGGAATGTCTCGCGGTACGCCGCTTCCTTATCCGGGAACGCATGGAAGCCGTTGAGCGACAGCACCAGGTCAAATTGCCCGTCTGCAAACGGCAGCGCGCCGACATCCCCCTGCTGGAACTTTACGTTCGTCAGGTTCAGCTTTTCCGCCTTTTCCTTTGCCTGACCCATCATGTCCGGCGAATAGTCCAGACACGTCACGTCTGCTTTCGGCAGCGTCTGGTAGACCGGCATGGTCAGGATGCCCGTGCCGACGGGAACTTCCAGCATCGTGCCCGCGAAATCCTCCGGGATGCCGGACAGCGCCTTGGACAGGTAGTCCTCGCACTCCTGCCGGTTCATCGCCCACACTACGCGGCAGACCGCCTTGCCGGAGAAGGTCGAACAGGTAATCATGCCGTCGTAAAAATTGTTCGATCCGGTCAGATGATACGCCCCGCGAATGGCGTTTTTCCGCTGCTCACTTTCCATACGCTGCACTCCTTGATTTTCGTTAGTTTTCGCTAACATACCGCGCTGAAAAAACTGCCTTTCGGCAGCAGCATGGGGGGGATTCCTCCCCGTCGGTTTGTTATGACAAACTAATTCTATCACGTTTTGGGCCATAAATCAATCCGGTCTTTTCCCGAAACAGAGAAAATACGAAAAAGGGATGCCCACTTTTGCAGCGGGTATCCCTTTCGCGATTGCATCCATACAGCGGCTTGCCATTCGGACTATCCTATTTTGGGATTCATTATGCGGCACGTTTTCGTCTGGGAATCGTATTATTTCAGGAAGAAGCGAATCAGCGTTTCTTTCTTCTTGCTGTACGGCGTGTAGCGCATCGGCAAATCCAGCCACAGCGCCTTTTTGACGATGCTCTTGTCATGCGTGAAGCAGCGGAAGCTGTCACGCCCGTGGTAGCCGCCCATGCCGCTGTGTCCAACGCCGCCGAAGGGCATCCGGCTCGTCGCCAAGTGGATGATGGTGTCGTTGATGCACCCGCCGCCGAAAGGCAGCGTGTCCAGCACGCGGCGCTGCACGGCACGGTCTTTCGTGAACAGGTAGCACGCCAGCGGATGCGGCCGTGCGGCGACGAAGGCAATCGCTTCGTCGATGCTGCTGACGGGCAGAATCGGCAGAATCGGACCGAAAATTTCCTCCTGCATGACTGGGCTGTCTGGCGAAACATTGCGGAGGATGGTCGGCGCAATGCGCAGGGCGGCGGGGTCGATACTGCCGCCGTAGACGATTTGACCCGATGCCATCAGCCCGGTCAGGCGGTCGAAATGCTTCTGGTTGACGATGTGGACGTACTCCGCGCTGTGCAGCGGGTCAGGGCAGAGCTGGTCGAACTGCTTTTGCAGCGCCGCAATGAAAGCGTCTTCGACTTCGCGCGCCACCAGCACATAATCCGGCGCGACACACGTCTGCCCGGCGTTGAGCAGCTTGCCGAACGCAATCCGCCGCGCGGCGAGCGTCAGGTCAGCATCCTTCGCGACAATCACCGGGCTTTTGCCGCCCAGTTCCAGCGTTACGGGGGTCAAATGCTCCGCTGCGCGGCGAAGCACCTCCTGCCCGACGTGACTGCTTCCGGTGAAGAAAATCTTATCGAACGGCTGGTCAAGCAGCGCTTGATTCTCCATGCGCCCACCCTCGACAACGGCAACTTCCTCCAGCGGGAAATCCACAAAATCGTGAACACCTTGAAAATGCAAGGTTTCAAGTCGCTTGCTCGATGTGCTGACTACCGTTTTGACTACTTGTGCGCTTAGCAAGCGCGGTTTCTACCCTTTTAATGGAACTTTCTTCCTTCTTCTCCGTAAGGTGTGCATAGATTTGCATTATCATCGCCTCGCTTGCGTGCCCCATCCACTTGACGGCTGTTTTTGCGTCAACATCTGCATCATATAGCATTGTGGCAAAGGTGTGGCGGCAATCGTGCTGCCTAATTGAGACTTTTTTTTGTGCAACCAATGACAAAAAACGTAAGTATTGTTTCCATCTCGCATTCAAAATGCCTTTGGATATTTTGGGGACATCCTGAAAAGCAAGCATATTGCCATGCCTGCCTGTTAACGCTTCTCTCAATGGCGGAAATAGCGGAACGTCACGTATACCAGCCTTTGTTTTTGGCTGGACTATTAAGCAATCGGAATGCTCAAATCGTAACGAATGCCGGACATGGATTATTCCAGCGGCAAAGTCAACATCCCTATCAATGTTGAGAGCAAGAGCCTCACCACGTCGCAACCCTGCATATAGCATCACCATTGTAAACAAACCCATTGGCGTTTCTTGGTATGTATCTTCGATGAGCCTGATTTCCCAATCCTCAAGGTTGCGGTGCGTCCCAACTTCCCCTTTCGCTGGTGTGATGCTATCACATGGGTTCTTTGCTACAATTCCATCTCCTAACGCAGCTCGAAAAACTGCTTTTGTCGTATAGGATACTTTCTTTCGCGTCGCATCCCCACGGTCGGAGAATGCGTTGTATAGCCGCTTTATATCCGACGGCGTAATTAGCCTCATCTCCGTCTTTGGGAGGATTGAGGCTATCTGGTTAAGGCGTGAGACATATGCATCGTATACATTTATGGTCACCTCGCTCTTGTACGTCGGCAGCCACTCCGCCGCGTACTCCGCGAACGTGTACTTCTCCCGTGGTTTCCTGCCGTATTTTTCCTGTTTCTTGTACTCTTCACGGGCTGCAAGGGCTTCGGACTGCGTTCGCCCGTAGAACGAAAATCCCTTATATTTGCAAACGTAACGCCCGTCTGGGCGCTTTTTTAGTGTCTGGCGTGGCAAGTGTATCACTCCTTTTCTCTTATTGTGCCGCAAAACGCAGCAAAGTGCCATCGTAAATTGTGAACAAATTGAAAACATTTTGCAAACGCACGGAAAATTTTTGGTCATATCCCGCAGCGCGTCAGCATATGGTATTGCGGTGGACGATAAAAAATACGCGGCTGGAGAGGAAAATATGCCTGTTTTTGATAAAAAGTTTGTTGTTAAAATGCTCGTCGAGAAGGTGAAGGAACTGCCGAAGGACTTGCAAGCGGAATTTTTCGCGTGGATGGAAAGGAAAATTTTCGCAAAGAAAACATTATGAATGTATAAACAATATGGACTGCGGAGAGCATCAACTCCGAAAGCAAAGTAGAAGCAAACGAAAGCAAAATAAAGCAAAGCAAAAGCAAACGAAAGCAAACAAAAGCAAACGAAAGCAAAATTAAGCAAAGCTAAGCAAAGAAAAGCTGCGCTATAATTTGCTTATCCGGGTTTTGTGTAACAATCCTGTAACATTTTAAGCGTAACAAAATTGTAACATTTAGCGTGTGAGAAGCGCTCAGCTTTTCCCGATTTTTCTGCTTAAAAGTCAGAGAAGGTCAGAAAATGGGGCGCTTCGTTTCAGGCAAAACGCCTAAAACGCAGTAATTTCAACGAGTACAGAGAACGGAGACCAAAGCAAAGCAAATAAAAGCACTGCTTAATTTTGCTTTCTTTTGCTTTTGCTTTGCTTTCGTTTGCTTTTTTTGCTTTGCCTTTGCTTTGCAAATATAAATCAAATTAATGTAAATGTAAAAAGAAAACAAGAAAAGAAAAAACGCTGACGCGCTGTGGCAGTGGCGGTCTTTTTTTACAAACGAACGTTATTCCTTCGCGCGCGACATAGTATTCGGGCGATGATTTGCCGGCGTCGGCAAAATGTTCGGTTGTTTCCTCGCACGCGCGACATAGTTATATTATAATACATACTTGTGTGTAATATAATATATATTATCATACAGTATAATATAAGTTGCTATATAGTACAAGTATGGATATATAATAATATAAGCAGCTATATAACACAAGTATGTATATATAAATAATATATAATAAAAGACCACTACTACCACCACAAGAACACATACTCGACAGAGTGGGGTAGGGGGATAATAAGGGGTATGGGGGGAAGAGAGAAAAGGGGGGAAGAAGCGGGAGGGGAGAGGGACGGGCGGTGGTTTTGTGGTGGTGGCAGCGGCGGTGGTCTTTTTTTATCCAGCACCTTTCTGCGGGCATCCGCAGCATGGTCATCTTCGCGGCTTTGCGAAATTGATAGCCGCGGGGCAGACCATTTTCGCGGCATCACGCAAATGGTTCTCGCTGCCCGTTTTGTTGGGGTCAACAAAACGTCTTGCCATTTTTGCCCAACAAAAAAATCAGCAGGGGGACTTGACAAGCGGGGCAATCTGGCATATAATCATGGCATCTTGCTTCTCCGCTCTGCTCCTCTGCTGATTCTCCTGATTGTCCTCACGCGCTTGCCGCTCTCAGGCGTTCGGGGACGCGCGGTTCTTCTTGCTGGTTTCATGTTCCCGACATTCGCGCCGTGGGCATCACGGTTCTCCCTTTTCAGCATCCCCCTTGTCCGCCATGCGCTTTAAGCTATCACGTTCCTTGCGCTCCTGCCGCATCCGACGTTCCGCCTTCGCGGTGAGGTACTCAACGTAGTCCATCGCCTCGCGCACAACGTCATCCGGCGCACCCATCAGCTTGGCGATAATCGCCTCGCAGGTTGCGTCGAGGATAGGGCGGTCAGACGTCCCTTGCGGGTTGTCGGACAGTCCGCACAGGTAGTCGGTGGTTACACCGAGCGCTTCGGCGAACTTCACGACGCTGGTAATCTCCGGCGTGATGGTTCCACGCTCATAGCAAGAATACGTCGCTTGCGACACTCCAACGATGCTTGCCATTTCGGCTTGCGTCTTTTTTTTTGCCTTTCTCGCTTCCTTGAGCCTATCTCCAAGCATAAAAACACCTCAAAAATTTTTTTTGCATATTACCTTGACATATAAAATCGAGTGTGCTATTATTAGCATTGATAATAAGCACTGATTGGAGGGATGCAGATGCAGAACCGAGTGCGGGAGTTCCGCGCAAAGAAGGGCTTTACGCAGATGCAGCTTGCGTGCGAAATCGGATGTGAGCAGGGGCTTGTGTCTCTGTATGAGAGGGGTGTAAATACCCCGTCACTGCATAACGCTCTTCGTCTTGCCCGTGCGCTTGGTACGACGGTCGAAGCCCTTTTCGGGGGTGAGGTCGATGGCTGAGAAGCTGCGGCACTTTCTCCACGTCGCCGGGGTGCAGGGAATCAGCGTCGCCGCGCTGTCCGAGAAGTCGGGCATCTCGAAGCCGACTATTTACCGCTACGCCAACGGACAGGGAAGCCCAACGGTTGACGCGATGAAGCGCATTGCGAAAGCCCTCGGATGCACAGTCCGGGAGGCGTTCCCGGAAGTTTACAGCGAGAAGGTGGACGTGCCGACAGTTAACATCACGGACACGCAGCCCATCAGCACGGCAAAGCTGGCGATGCAGTACGGCATGTCAACACGCGAGTTTAATCAGGCGCTGTTCCGCGCTGGCATCCAGATACAGCGCTCTGATGGTACTTGGGTGGCGCCGGAAACTTTGCCGACATGGTGACTTACAAGCCCGTCAAAACGGAGAAAGGAACGGTGCGGCTGTTTGCCATGTGGACGCTGACAGCGCGAAAGGTGATTCAGTCCTTGCTGGCGGAGCAAGGGATAGTTCCGGCGGACGGCGTGAACGTGGGGTCGTCGGAACGCCCGACAAGATAGTCGAGCGACACGCCGTAGAAGTCGGAAAGGGCTATCAGCGCGGACAGAGGAATCTCTCGTTCTCCGCGCTCATAGCGGCTGTAAAGCGGCTGTCCGCAGCTGATGATTCTTGCAACGTCGCTTTGCTGCAAGTGCCGTTCCAGCCGTAAGGCTTTCAGTCTCAAAAAAATCACCTCAAAAGGCGATATGCCCTATTGACATATATGCCAAATTGACATATAATATAGTTACCAGCGCAGAGGGGGGCAAGAAATGAGCAAGCTGGTCGATGCGCTTAATGCGCGCGGATGGACACAAAAGGAGCTTTCGCAGCGAACCGGCATTAGACAAGATACGCTTTGCAAGTACGCTTCTGGTAAAAATACCCCCAGCGTTCTGGTAGCGATTCGTATCGCCGACGCGCTGGGGGTGAAGGACATCAGGGTTCTATTCTCAGGTAGCGGTAATCCTTGACGTAATAATGCGCGTACCTTGAAGAATGCGAAAATTGGACGCAAGCGTAAACGTCAGAATCGCCATAAAGCCAGAGAATAACGCAGGATGCACCTGTCGTATTGGCAATTTCGCGGCAGTCGATAACATAGCGGTCTGGTGCGGACGGACAAGAAACATTCGGCTTATAGTTGTCCAGCATCTTCTTGCAATATTCGCCGGACACGCTAATGCTGATGCTCGGCTTGTCGTAGGGTTCGATGGATGAAATGGAAATCGAAAGCAGATTGACGTTATCGCCGCTGAACTTATCAACGATATATTGCAAGTCCTCTTCGGAGTATCGGTCATCTGCGACCCTGTACGAAGTTTGCGCATTTGACGCGAATCGACCGTTGACCTGATGCGGCGTTCCGCCCTTGGAAGAAAACGCACAATACGCGCCGGAGGACGCGATAGCACTGTGGAAGTACGTTAAGCGCAAGTAGTAGCTGTCACTGCCGACAGAGGTGCGCATAAGCGAATCGACGGACGAAAACAGCTCGAAAATGTGAGCAAGAAGCTCCTGATATTCTGGCGAATAACTCTTGTAGAGCGATTCCAGAAGCATATATTCGCCCTTGATAACAAAGCAGTTCGTTTCCGTGTCGAGCGAAACGTCGTAGGAAATGCCATCTTCTGGTTTGCTTGAGAAGAACTCATTGATAAAGTGCAAGGCAAGCATTTCGCCGTCGGTGAGGTCGCGTTTCTCGGTCGCAAACGCGGAAACGCAGGAAGCCATCAGGCAGCAGAGGACAAGCAGGACGGAAACAAACTTCTTCATCGTGATACCCCTTTCGTAACCTTGGAGGTGTGAACGTGTATCAGAGAAAACGGCAGTTAGAACCTCGAATCAAAGAAATGCAGAAGCGAATCAAACGTTTCGAGCAACAAGTGAAAGCGACCTGACCGATACCGTTCCATCTCTTCCAGAGCGTGACGGTTTAACTGCGGTACATAGTCCGGTGGACGTGCTTCAATGTCTGCGGGGCATAGCGGTTGCTCCAAGAAGCCAGATGAACGCAACCGCGCAAGCTGTTCCGCCGAAAGCTGTTTGCCGCGCTGAAAGTCACGGCAGAGACGATATTCCGATTCAAGCAAGGCATACTCACCACCTTTCGCGCATACGATAAGAGCATGGAGGTGAAACCGTGAAACTAATGTACCACGTCAACCTGCCCGACATTGAGAGCCGGGTGAAGTCCACCATCACGACGCGGCGGACAACTGCGCGGGATATGCACATATTAGCCGATGCCGGGTATATGCCTATCAGGACGCACGTCCAGCGTTCCGGCGTAACGGTCATCTGGGCGACACGGGCGGAAGCGAAAAGGGCTTTGCGCGAAAGCAACGTCTAATTCGCACAAAAACGCCCGCAGGAGCGCTTGCAAGTCCGGACTGGTATTTCCTCACCTGATGGGCTGGAAGCGCTCAGAACGCCGTTTTTGTCCTTGTAGAGTGTTGCCCAGCGCAAACGCGCATCAGGAGCGCGATTTGATGAACTCGATGTACTTCATCACATCCGCACGCTGGAGCGCGGAAAGAGACTTCACCTGTTCTATCAGCGGGTCGAAGTCGGGCGGCGAGAACGCGTTCTCATCACGTCCAACGAGTGTATCAAGAGAAACGCCGAGGACATCCGCGATTGCGAGAAGCCGCGTCGGAACGGGGTTGCTTCTTCCGAACTCGTAGTTCTGGATTGTTATCTCTGCGACATTGGCGCGTTCTGCAAGCTGCTGCTGGGTCAGCCCGTTCGAGAGCCGAAGCGCAAGCAGAATTTCCGGGAACGGCACGGTGCATCACCTCACTTGCGCGGGTTCGCCCGAACGTATCGAGCGTACCGCATGACTTCTTCCCGGTCGGACGGAGCAAGCGCGGAAATCTCCAAGTAGAGCGTGTCTGTTTCTTTGGGAGACGGCGCACCGTCACTGCCGGAAAGGTAGTCAACCGTCACGCCGAGCAAGTCCGCCATCTTGCAAAGGAGTTCGACACTTGGCGAACGATTTGCCTTTTGGAGCATCGACAACGCACCGGGAGTGATGCCGCAGGAATCAGCAAACGCCGCGTTTGTAATGCCAGCTTCTTTACACAGATTAGTCAGTCGAGAAGCAAAAATTTCGCGTGAAAACATGGTTTTCCCCTTGACATTCACGCAAAGTGAATGTATAATGTTATCAGAGGTAAGTCAAGAAATTACCTTAAGCAAGAAGGGAGAGCAATGTACAGGCAACTGAAACGGATGCGCGAAGCAAACGGTTGGTCGCGTGAGAGCGTTGCGCAGCGTGTCGGTGTGAATGTACCAATGCTGTGCATGATTGAGACTGGGAAGCGTGACCCGTCCTACAAAGTGTTGGTAGCGCTGGAGGACGTATTTCACACTTCCCACCGAGAACTATTACGAGAGGAATGACACGGAGATGCCACACGCAGACCCGGCAGGATTCGTCCTTTTGGGCTTGAGCATCGCACTCATCGCCGCGCTATGGCTGATTAACGAGGTAGCAACCTACATCAGCGTAGAGCGCGAGGGACGCAAGTCGCAGAGATGACAGAATCCTACACACAAAGCATAACACAAGGGGATTGACAAAATCAAACGTCTATCCCCAAAGAAGAAGAAAAATCAAATTTTTTTAGCGAAAAACTTGACCGCTGGGCAAGTTAAGGAAAGGAGAAACGTTGGTAAACATTAGAAACCTTGCGGAAAGCAGGGGGTTGAAGATGGCGGACATTGCGCGAATCACGGGCATTTCAGAATCAATGCTTTCGCGGATTGCGAATGGTGAACGCAACGTTACGCCGAAAGTTGCAAAAAGCATTGCGCCGACTTTGGGCGTGAATTGGTGGGAACTCATCGACTAACAGCGCAAAAAGCGCAAAGATAGAAAGGGGTATCACAATGAGCAATGAAGTTATCAAGGTGCCAATCGTGAACCGTCTGCTGGACGAGTACGGCAAGGACATTCAGAGCCAGTGCCTGGGCAATTGCGTATCTCGCGGTGACGCGGGCAAGACGATTTTCGCCATCCGTCAGAGTGCGCGGAAGCTGAAAGCCATGACGCGCGACGAGTTCGCGAAGTTAGGTAACTGGGACGACATTAGCGAGGCATACAGCGCGTATGAAGCCGTGATGGAAGCCCTGCTGTTGGCGGTTGAGTACGAGATGGACAAGATGGCAGCGGTCGCTGCTAAAGGGGGGGAAGGGTAATGCTTGTAATTCCCGAAAAGGTCGTGCCAAACGCAGAGGCGCGGGCGACAATCTGGGAAGCGAACATGGTCAACGATGTGTTGCTTCGCAATGCAACCGAAATAATCCGCAACCTCGACATGGTATGCGACAGCAAAAGTTTTGCAAGCCGCGTCTGGAACGAAATCGTGTATAGTACGCGAGTTGGGCGGAAAGAAAAGCACAAGGAAATGTTCCAGCGGTGCAGCGTCGGGGACGAATGGAAAGACCGCTATCACAACGCGAAAGCCGTTTACAGAGCGTATGAGAGCGCGATGGATAAGCTGCTTGCCAAAACAAAGCAACTGAGGGAGGCTAATCAAAATGACTGACTTCCAACGAGCAACCGGGGTAACGATGCAGCCGGAGGAAGGCGAGGGCTTGCGCTGGTGTCCCATCGACGCGGTAATAGTCAAGCAGATTCGCAACCATCTGGGAGACAGTGCAGCAATGCGGATTGTCTACGACGCCGTCTGCAACATGGCAGGCATTAACACGCCGGACGACATCACCAAGCTGACGTTCGAGCGGGCGTATAGCCGCGCACTGTCCGAGACGGGGCGGTATCAGGCGGGGGAAATTGACGCACAGGGCAATTTCATCGCGGAGGTAATCGCGACGGCTTTCGCCCTTGCGCCTACTAATATTGTAGCAGATAGGGGGGCTAAGTAAATGCCGGAATTTCGCGGTTATGAGCTGCGAACCGCCAGAGAGCAAGCAGGGCTGCGCTTGTGGCAGGTGGCGCAGGAAATTCACACGTCGGAATCGTGCATCCGCCGCTGGGAGGGAGACGAAGCAGAGCCGTCGCCGGAAGTCATCGACCAGCTTGAAGAGCTGTACAAATGCCCTATGCTGTGGCATCGCTGGATGCTGTCACACAGTGACAGTTATCGGCGGCATTACAGCCCGATTAGCGACACGACGACGATGGGGAGCGTCCTGCGAAATCGGTACGCAATCGAGGACATTCTGCGATTGCAGGAAGCCATTGAGCGCGACGTGAGCGACGACGGGAAAATCGACAACCTGATGAACCGCGACAAGTATGTCGAGTTAATCAAAAAGGCGGTTGCTTGCCTCTCTGACACGCTTGCGCGAATCGAGAAAAGGAGTGGCGCGAAATGACGCAGTACCTCAACACCGAGCGCGTCGCCGAAATTCTCTGCATCAGCAAGGAGAGCGCCCGGAAATTCATGCGCGAAATGCCGCACATCTGCATCGGCGGAAAGGCGCACGAAACCATCCGCGTCACTGTCAGCGACTTTGAGCAGGAGATGGAGCGGCGCAAGCGTTACCCGACGCAGGAGCAGGAGAACGAGGTCATCCGCCAGCGCAAGAAGCGCAACGACCTTGTGGCGCGCGGACTGATGAACCCTGATGGCACAATTGCCCGGAGACGGGCATAAAAAAAGCGCCCGTGCCGCGGGTACAAAGCGCGAACACGAGCAGACAGAAAGGGTAAGTGGCGGTTAAGCCACTGCCATTATAACACGGGAAAGAAAGGAAGTCAACAACATATATGGAGCAGTTCATCAACGAAATCGAGGAAAACGAGCAGGAGGAACGCGCTGGTTTTGTCATCGACAACGACCAGAAGGCAGACTGGGCGGTTCGCCGCATCGCTGAGCTGGAAGCCGACACGCAGAAATGGAAGGACTACTACAAGGCACAGAGTGAGCGCGTGGCTCAGTCCAACCAGCAGAGCATTGACTACTTTACCGCCCTGCTGGAAAGCTACTTCGACACCGTTCCGCACAAGGCGACGAAGACCAGCGAGAAGTACAAGCTGCCGAGCGGCGTTCTGGTTCGCAAGGCGCAAGCGCCGGAGTACGAGCGCGACGATGCGCAGATTATCGCGTGGTGTGCCAAGAATGCGCCGTCCTGCGTGGAGAACGTTCCGAAACTCAAATGGACAGCGCTGAAAGGGCTGATTGAAGAGAACAACGGGCAGGCGATTGATGAAATTACGGGCGAAGTCGTACCCGGTATCAAGATTATTCCGCGCGACCCGGTTTTCGCGGTGCAGAAGGGGTGAGCAAAATGGCAAGACGCTGCTGCCTGTGCGGGGCATATCTGGATAGCGGGGAGCGCTGCGACTGCGGATGCAGCCAAACGGACGAAGTGCCGCGAGGGTGCAGGAAGCCCGTGCGAAGGGTTGATGAAGCCAGCCGCACGGGAGAGGATTGGCGCTGGGAGAAGTACATAAACGAGCAGTATCAGAGATGGTACGAGTGCTGACAGGAGGAACGAGCATGGAAAACGGGCAGATTTACGCCGCAATCAGCGCGGCGATGGCGGACATTTCCGCAATCGCCAAGGACAAGTATAACCAACAGCAGGGTTTTAAGTTCCGCGGCATCGACGATGTTATGAACGCCTTGAAGCCCATCCTGACGAAAAACAAGATTTTCACCGTCCCGCAAGTTTTGGAGCAGACGCGAGAAAGCAAGGTAACGACGAAAGGTGGAGAACTGCGGTATAGCCTCCTCAAAATCGCGTTCCGCTTCTATACCACAGACGGCAGCTTCGTCGAGGCGGTAACGCTTGGCGAGGGAATGGACAGCGGAGACAAGGCAAGCAACAAGGCAATGGCGATTGCTTACAAATACGCGCTGTTCCAAGTGTTCTGCATTCCTACTGAAGAGATGACTGACCCGGACAGCGAAAGCTACGAGACAAAGCACGAGACGCAGGAGAAGCCGAAGCAGCCGAAGCCGCAGAGCAAGACAGTAGAGAATCAGACGGAAACGCCGGCGGACTATATCAAGCGCGAGTGCAGAAACATCGGCATGGATGTGCAGGAGTTGAGCAGAGTTCGTGCCGCGCTTGTGGAAGCGAACATCGTCCGCAACATTCCGACGAAAGAGATGACGATGGCGGACGCAAAGGCGATGATGGACGCGGTGAAAGCTAATTTCCGGGAGGCATCGTAATGAATAGGGCAGAACGCAGAAGAGCGGCGCGGAACATGACCCACGCCACGCAGAGCATCATGAGGGCGCGGGGAGGCTACGAACGCGAGTATGAGCGCGGAGCGAAGGATGCAGAACGCCATGCAATTAAGATGATTTTCGCCGGAATGTGCCTTGCGATGAAAGAAGAGTTCGGATTCGGCGCACAGCGGATTTATCGGATGCTGACGGCGACGCAAAAGTATCTTCAACCCGGCGCGTACTTCACAACGGCAGAATTGATTGATGAGGTACTGGAAAAAACGGGCATCCGTCTGGATTTCGACGACCCGTTTGACATGGTGGAGCGAATCGAGAAAGGGGAAAGACGATGAATGTAGTCAGCAACGTGGAAATCATGGGGCTTGTGTCGAGCGTAAAGGCAAGCCGCTATCCGATGGCAACCGACACGGAGAATTGCAGCGCGGAAGTCACAGAGCGGACGATGGCGCTTGCAAACTGCCAGACGGGGAGCGGACACGACCAGTTTTTAACGGGGATTGTCGTGCAGTTCGACCTCACGTTTACCGTAAAGGCGTGGGTGGAAGCCGAACGGTATCATTTTCTGGACTTTGTATCGAGCCAGTCCACCATGCACCGCATAACAAGCATGGACATCGACGAGCAATGCATCAACTACGTTCGCCGGGAGACAATCGAGCTTGTGGAGAAGCTGGTTGCGGAGTACAAGGAAGCCCCAACGCCGGAGCGGTATCTTGCAGTACTCTACAACGTGCCTGTTGGCTTGCGGCTGACGGCGCGGATGACCACCAACTATCGGCAGCTCAAAACGATTTACCAGCAGCGCAAGAATCACCGTCTGCCGGAATGGAGGGCGTTCTGCGCATGGATTGAGACGCTGCCGAGGGCGAAGTTTATCACAGGAAGCGAGCTGACGCAAATGGCTGAACGCGGAATGGCGCGTCGACAATATCAACAGGCTTACTACCAATCGCGAAAGGAAGAATTGCAAAAACGGCATCGCGAATATTATTGGGCGCACAGAGAACAGGTGCTTGCGAAATATCGCGAGAATAGAGAAAAACATCAGGAATATAGTCGCAAGTATTATTTGGCAAATAGAGAAAAAATCCGTAAAGCGCAGGAGTATCGGCGCAAGCACTATCACAAACTCAACACAGAACGCATGGAGAAGGTGGTGGAAAAGCTGTGAAAAATAAAAACGAGATGTTCCCACGCTGCCCGTGGTGTGGTGCAGAAATGAAAGCAGACACAGGCGACGTTTTCCTAACGGACTGTAATGGCTGGGTTGGGCGCTTATCATGTGACGAGTGCGGCGCAAACTCATCGTTTGTGTACGGTAAAGCGACAAAAAAAGAGGCGGTGAATGCCTTGCGTGAGTTGAAGCCGAAAGAAGAGCCGAATCGAGTTTTGACGCTTGGAGAGGTGCTGGAAATCGTAGCCGAAAACAAGGACTGGTATAATCGCGTTTGCTGGCTCGAATGGGGAAAAGATTCTCTAATTTATCCGGGATGTATAAAAGAAGGATATACCATTGGCGATAGGTATTTATCATTCGAGCAAATCATATGTGAAGAAGCAGATTTTTATAGTACAAAAGAGTATGGAGAAAAATGGCGCTGCTGGTTGCGTAATCCGACAAAGCAGGAGAGGACAGAAACGCCGTGGGAGGGAGAAAAGAATGTATAAGGAAGAGCTTATGCCGCGATGCCCGTACTGCGGCACGGAAATGCGGTGCGATTCCGAAAGGTACATCACAGGCGGAGGATACGCTGCATATAGATGCCCTAAATGCCGTTCCATGTCGCCAATTAACGAGGACACGGAATCGTTTAGCAAGGCGTGTAAAAACGCCTATGATGACGCAGTGCACCGGTGCAAACCGCATAATCAAGTTCTGACGATAGATGATTTGTTAAAAACAGTATGTTGCTGGGGATTTGGAGGTGACCCGGAACAAGAAATTATAATGTGGCTGGAATATAAAGACGTGATTAAAGGATACACCGTAGTCAAAGGAATGGAAGCACATGGCGAGAAAACATTGTTTAAGTTTTCGTTGCTCGGCGCTGACGGCGTTTTTAAACTGGATGCGGATGCGTGCGGAAGCCGTTGGCGATGCTGGACGTTTAAGCCAACGCAAAATGCGCTGAAAGAAACGCCGTGGGAGGGGGAAAAGAATGCCTAAAGAAGAACTTATGCCGCGATGCCCGTACTGCGACGATGAAATGAAATACGTTGTACTCGATATGGTAAGAAGAGTAGCGCGGCTTCGTTGTCCGACGTGCGATTCAGAATTTCTGCCAAGGGAGGAAGAAAGTGACGATGACGACTAAGCAGCGAAACCGCGTTCTGACGTTTGCCGAAGCAAGCGCGCAAAACAAGAAGACGGCGCGCGTGTGGCTGGAACTGCGAGACAACATCCCGATTCGCGCATGGCTGAAAACGGATGCATACCCGTGGCGCGTTATACCTTACAACATCGGCATTGGTACATTTTACGTCTACACAGAGGACTACGGCACAAAGTGGCGGTGCTGGGAAAAAGAGCCGACACGCGAAGAAACCAAACGCGAGCCGTGGAGTGAGCCATGATTGCGACAATCGGCAAAGTCATCGAGCAGCCGGGCAGCCTGACAATCCAGACTGCCCGCCCCGATGCGGAAAACCTATCGGATACCGTCACGGTGCTTTGGCAGGACTGCCGCACAATTAGTCCAGAGCAACGGCGCAAGGCGTGGGCGCTGATTGGCGAGATTGCCGCCGCGACGGGATACATCGGGCAGGGCGACAAGAGCGACATCAACACGATGCTCAAGGCGGAGTTTCTGCGAGCGCGGATTGACAAGCTGCAAGCGGAGGCAATCAAGGCATTCAGCCTGTCCGACGTGGATATGACAACCGCACGGCTCTATATTGATTGGCTTGTTGAGTTCTGCGTTATCAACGACATTCCGACAAAACAGCCGCTTGTGGAGTACGCGGAGGACATCGGCGCGTATATCTATGCTTGCGTGATGCACAAGCAGTGCGCCGTCTGCGGACGCAGACCGTCAGACTTGCACCACTGGGAGCGCGTCGGCATGGGCGCAGACCGTACGGAAATCAATCATATCGGGCTGACGTGTGAACCGCTTTGCCGGGTACATCACACGGAGTGCCACACGATGGCACAGGCGGATTTTGATGCAAAGTACCACATTCAGCCCGTAAAAATCGACGAAAAAATAGCGAAGCTGTACAAACTGGGGAGGAAAAGCAATGAACAAGCTGACTATCATCGGGAATCTAACGCGGGACGTTGAGTTGCGCACAACGCAGAGCGGCAAGAGCGTCGCCAACTTCACGCTTGCTGTCAATCGCCGCGCGAAACCGGGTGAAAAGGCGGAAGCAGACTTCTTCCGCGTGTCCGTTTGGGACAAACAAGCGGAAACGTGCCAAAAGTACCTTGCCAAGGGACGCAAGGTGTGTGTGATTGGCAGCGTCAGCGTCAGCACATACACCGCCAACGACGGAAGCACACGCGCGACGCTGGAAGTATTTGCGCAGGACGTTGAGTTTCTGGACAGCGCGAAGCAGGATGCACCGCAGACGGAAGCACGCGGAGCAGCGCAACCGCCAGCGCCGCAGTACACCCCGGTATACAACGAGGATTTGCCGTTTTAACGGAGGGAGAAAGTAAATGGAGCTTGAGTATGTGACGATTCAGACAATCATGGCAGAAGATTTTTCCTACCTAACGGACGAAGAAGCAGGGAAAGCAATCAAGGCGTATCTTAATTACGCAACGTCCGGGGAAAGCAAAGCGCCGGAAGGGAATGCCATCTTTGTCTATCTTTCGCTCAAACGCGAGTTCGACCGCGTGATGAAAATTCGCGAGGAGAGGGCGGAAGCCGGACGCGCTGGCGGTCGCCCGAAAAAGGCGAAGCCTGAACCGGCACAGCTCAATCCCGAAACAAAGCAGAAGCCCGAAGTGCGTACCCCTGCATCCTTCATCAGCGACGAAGAAGCAGCAGAAATCCAGCAAGGCACAAACGAGGTGCTGGACGAAGCGAAACGGCAGGGATTCCCCGACACGACGGCGACAATGGAGACGCTCAACCAGCTTGTGGCGGACAACGGAACGGAAGAAGTTCTGGAATGCGTCAAAATCGCCGGGGAAGCAGGAAAACCGAATATTCGATACCTAAAAGGCGTAATTAACGGACGCGCAAAAGAACGACAAGAGGAAGAACGCCAAGCGCGGATTGATGCAGAGAAATACCCGGTAGTATCAAGCGCAGATTACGACTACAAGCCGCCGTCGGTAACGTTCGGGGAGGTATTCAAAAAGTACGCAAAGCAACGAGCTTTAGAGCATCCAGAGGAACGAGTGAAGTTGGAAGAATTAGCGGGGAGATTTAGCTAATTATGGATGCATATATTAACGAGGACGCGGAAAAGAGCCTGATTGGGCTTGCAATGCAGGATGCAATCGTCGCACAAGAGGTTGCAGCACTGCCGGACAGCATTTTCGGGTTAAAAGAAATGCAAGCCTGTCAGCGCGGCATCATGCGACTTGCAAAGCAAGGAAAGAACGTTGACCTTGTAACGCTGGACGCAGAGGTACAATGCGACTTGCAAAACACCGCCCTCTTGATGGAATGCGTAAAAATGGGTATCTCTCCTGTCATGTCCCGGCAATATATAGCGATTCTGGCGGAGTGCGCGAAACGTCGCGAGCTTGCAGCACTGGCGAGAAAAATTCTGCAAGACGTGGGCAATCCCGGCGCGTCGGTGGAATCTCTTCAAGCGGAATGCGCAACAGCGGCGCAATCATCAGCAGCCGTCGATGACGGCGTAACGATGAAAGACGCAGTGTTCGCGTTTGTGGATTCAATCGGAAAGCAAGACGGCATAATGTCCGGAATCGCAGACCTTGATAATAGGCTCGGCGGATTCAAGCCGGGACAGCTCATTTACATCGGCGCACGTCCGGGCGTAGGTAAAACGTCGTTGGCTATCTGCATGGCGAAATACGTCGCAGAACACGGCGGCGGGGTGCTGATGGTGTCCTTGGAGATGAATCCGGCAGAGATTGTAGCACGTTTTCTGGCGAACGAATCCGGGGTGGACTTGCAAAAGCTGTCCACTGGCAAAATGGAGCTGTCAGATTTCGAGCGCATAACGCCGTGCTATCAAGCTGTCGCGAATCTCCCAATCAGCATCGAGGAGCGAGCGGTCACGCCCTTGCAAATCCGCAACGCAGCGGCGAAGATGAAAGCAAGCAAGCAGGGGTTGAGCCTGATTGTAGTTGATTACATCCAACTCATGAGAGCCGATGAGAAGTGCGGAAACCGCACGGAGGAAGTTACGCAAATCAGCCGCGAGTTAAAGCTGATGGCGATGGATTTAGGCGTTCCGCTGCTCTGTATGACGCAGTTCAACCGTGAGAGCGAGAAGGGATTCGGCAAAGCGACAAAAAGCGAGCCGGATATGTCGCAAGCGCGAGACAGCGGCGCGATTGAGCAGGACGCGAACGTGTTTCTCATCCTACATGAGCCGGAAGAGCCGCAGGACGCGAACAGCGACAGATGGCAGATGTACCACAATTGCCAAGCGAACGGCTTGACGTGGCAAACGTGCCGAATCAGGAAGAACAGAAACGGCGCAACGGGGCTTGTGCATCTTGGCTTCGACAAGCCGCACATGCGATATACTTGCCTTAAAAAGGAATAGGAGGATGGAAGTCATGCACAAAATCATCATTTTGGAGAGCGAACAGTTTGGAAACATCCGAGTGTTCGTCGAAGAGGGAGAACCAAGACTGTGGTTTGTGACGATTGACATTTGTCGAGCGCTGGACATCGACCCAACAGCGACGCGCCGCCTTGATAAGGACGAAAGAGTTACAGTGCGTTTAACGCATACCAGCTCGGACGGAACGTTCCAAGAACGCAAATTGGCTTGCGTCAGCGAAAGCGGTCTATATGCTCTCGTTCTTGGGAGCAGCAAGTCCGAAGCAAAAACCTTTAAGAGCTGGATTACGCAAGAGGTCTATGCTATATCAACAAGTTTAGGGGGGAATGGTGTGCAATGTTACTAAAAAGGCTACCTTGTCCGAATTGCGGACGCGAGAATCCCGAAATGTGGCATACAATTCTCGGCGGAAACGGGTGGTGGGTGATGTGCATACGCTGCGGATGGGCAGGGAGAACGAAAAGGACAAAGACGGAAGCCGTGAGAGAGTGGAACAACGACGAAAGGAGAAGGAAGAATGCAGGATTATAATCTGAAACCGTGCCCGTTCTGCGGTAACAATCCTGATGTATACAAACCTTCAAACGTGGCAATATATATTGGCATGCCGTATTTTGCGGGAGACTGGATTTGCATGTGCCTTCATTGCCATCAAGCTGTCGTCGGAGGGAAGAAGTATTCGGACGTAGTGGAAAAGTGGAATCGCCGTGCGCCGGGATGGTTTTCCGTGGACAAGGTGCTGCCGCTAAATAGAACGCACGTCATCG
>OLOW01000195.1_pt1 | contig 36967 bp, 29 predicted proteins | sample 1672801 | NCBI WGS metagenome assembly OLOW01 (sample SAMEA3136725, study PRJEB25190) | human gut metagenome | biome: human gut; feature: human-associated habitat; material: faeces | place: Austria | collected 2013 | reverse complement strand
ATACATTTGCGAATTTCCGAAGAACGAATTCTCTGCTCGTTCTGTAATACATTGAAATGCTGTAAGTATATATCGCGAAACGAAGTGTAATAATCGCAAAGAAAGATAGATGTCGGCAGCCGTATGAGCCGTCGCTACTATGCGCTTGATGCCTAACAGACGTAATATGATAATAGGGATGGCGCCCGGTGCCATGTACTGCACATGTACCACATCGGGTTTTACTTCCCTCAATACACGGTGCAATCCCTTATACAGGAGAATAACCGTGTTTGTTATCCCCACAGGTCTTTTCCCATCAGGACTCAATAAGCATACGTTGCTTCCAGCTTGCTTATAACGTTCCACCATGTTTGTAGAATGTTCAAAATAGCAGACTGTTGTCACTTTATGCTCTGCGGTGATAAGGGCCTTCACCAAATTGAGTGTCTGAATTTCTGTTCCTCCTGTCATCAGGCAAGGGATACATACTAATACATTCATTTATTTAGCAAATTATTTATATAATTTTCTCCCAACAGCCAGCAGCCGCAGCGAGTCTTTTTTAGAAGCACTGTAAGAACAAAACTTATCAGAAAATTTACAATTATCAAGCTTCCTGCCAAAAGGATAGGAAACATGTTCTACTAACTTATTTAAATGAAAGAGTCTGATTGACGTAGAAGAAAGCATAAATATCAACACCCAGAAATGGAAGATGTAAATGCCCATTGAAGAATTCCCAACAACATATATAAAAGCCGCGTTGACTTTTAATCCTTGTTTGTTATTCCAACGTTTCTTTACCAAGCAGAATAGAATACAAATGAGCAAACAAGTTGCTATTGCATGGATTATTGAACCTTCTCTATATTTTAGAGCAGGGGTGAAAACAAATATTCCGATGGCTATAATCAAGCAGATTATACAAGTAATATTCTTGCTTATAAAAGTCTCTAAACTATTATAAGAGTGCATCAATGCACCAACTACAAAATAAAAATACCACTTAACAAAATCTTGTAATCCAAATAAGTTTGGCAAATGAATTGCTATAAGTATTAAAGAAATTGGGAGTAATAATAAAGAATTTGGATGGGAATAATCAATACACATTGAAAACATGAAACACCAAAATAATGCTGTAAGAAACCATAAATGATAAAATCCCCCTCCGAACAGTTCACCCACATCAAAGAAACCAGTGCTAAACATTATCAAGCATGAAAAAACGAGATAAGGGATCAGCAACCTTTTTATTTTTTTAACAAAAACATTAAAACATCTTTTCTCTGTGGTTTCCGATAACAATATCCTGCAAGGAACATAAACATTGCTACTGAAATTTGAACCAATATTGCACTACCATAGAGTATAGCAGATTTATCTAAGAATGAATCACGAAAAAGATCATCCAACCTACCAAATATATGAAAACTTATGACACATATCATACATGTCATACGAAGGACATCAATATAAGTCTGACGTTCACGAATCATATTTTTTCAAGAGTCTTAATAATTTTGCAAAAATCAGAGGATATTTAAGAACAAACAGCTGATACAAGCTATAAGGAAATTTACCTACTTTTGTTGGATATTTCCGTATGTAATTTAGGAATACATTTACATCCCCTCTTTCGCTTTGTACCGACATCTTGATACCTGAAATATATTGCCTCGTTGAATTCTCTAAAAAATAATTCTTAAGTCGTTCTGAGCTTATTTGAGCCGAATAATCAAGATATGAATTTACAATCATAGCTATACTTTTTATCTTGTGTTGATTGACAGGCGAGTTCATTATTGAACCATTTCTTTGGATATAATCATAACAACTGAACTTGATCAACCCGGCAATTCGCATGCAATGAGCAATTGCCCATGGAATAAGTTGAGTATCCTCGTATGATATTCCAGGATAAAACTCAAAATTATTGTTGTGCCAAAACTGACGCTTAAATATATAGCACCATGCTCCGACAACAAAAAAGCCACTATCTAATAAAAAACTTTCTCCATCATAAACTTTTGACACGTCCGCTTCTGAATCGAATTTGTAAGGAAATATCTCCCTAAACGGAACTGAAGGAGCAACGACCAAAGCATCCAAATCATCTCTTTCCATAATCTCTAAACATTTTCCGAGACAATTGGAAGAAATGCAATCATCAGAATCAATAAACCATACATATTTACCTCGTGCTAATTTGAAACCATTATTACGGGCAACTGACAATCCTTGATTCTTCTGCGTAACAATTCTTATATTTTCGTAAACACCTGACAACCTCTCAATTGTAGAATAAGTAGAATCAGTACTTCCATCATTTACGATAATGATTTCATAGCTATCTCGTGGTAAATCCTGATTCTCGCAACTATGTACACATGCTTCAATGTACTTTTCCACGTTGTAAGCTGGAGCTATAAGACTAATAATAGGGTTCATATATGTTTCATTATTTTATTCACATAATAATATATAGTAGGCATTAAATCGTGACGATTGAAATTCAATTGGCATTTTGTTTTCCTGAAATCATAAAACCAATATTTACGCGATAAGGTACCATCCTTGACATGACAATAGTCTGTTGATAAATCCATCATGTATGTGTTGTTAACTGTCATAGGAACAGTTTGGCTGTTGAACAGCATTGCAGGAAGATTCACACCACTCGCGGTAGCGGCATAGGCAAGACCATCATGACGGAAATTGACTTCCATAAAATAATTTTTTGCATTCTTATGTAATAATTCCACACTGAATGGTCCATGATACCCTACATGTTGCATTAATTTTAATATCGAATGAACATCTACATTCAAGTTTTCTACCGATTGGAATACTCCAAAAGAGCATGGGCTATAGATTGTAGGATAATGGCGAATTTTCCGAATTCCTCCAGGAATATATACGCCATTAACGGTACTGACACCGATGAGGTTTATTTCGTATTCTTTTTCAATAAACTTTTGGATAATGAATTGGTTGCAAGTAGATGTTGCAGAAAGTGCTTTATTGACATCTTTTTGGCAGTAGCAAATATGTATATCAGATTTTTCTCCTGTATTGCTATTGGCCGGCTTCATTAATATTGGGTATGAAACAGTAGGGAAATCTTCGTTGCGATTATAGATGATTGATTGTGGTATTGTTAAGCCGCAATTTTCGGCTAAACGGCATTGTTCATCTTTATTCAGTAGGTTTCCTAAATGTCTTCCTTTCATTGGAGTTATATACAGGGAACAAAGGGTTGTTTCATACTCATCTATATATTGGGTTGCAATGTCATTCGTACAAATGATTGTCTGTTGTTTGGTCTTGTCCGCAATACGAAGCAACGTAGGCAAGCAATCATCAATAGTTTCCATTTGGAAAATCTGTGATTTTTTCAAATATCTACTTTTTGAAACAAACAGACGATCGTCACCCACAAGCAACAAAACGATATCTACTTTCGCTTCTCCAAGACTCCGAATTAAACCAAGCGTATTGTTAAATGAATCACCTATAACAATTGCTTGTTGCTGCAATCTACTCATTTTAAACTAAAATAAAGTTCTCTATTCCATTTATTCGCCTTTACAAACACTTTCGGCAACACTCCGCTCCACGGTTTGCCGCATGGTGCCAAAGGGCGTATATAAGCATCCATAGCATCAAGCTTAATCCGATGTTCGGCAGGAGTCATACACAATTGTGCTGCATTTTTCCAATCCAAATCACGCCAGATCGGAAGAGCAAACGTAAAGCTAATGCAGTAACCCTTAACAACATTAGCTTTACGTTTGCAAAGAGAACAAAAGGCTAATAATAATTGATAGATAACAAAATTTATTGTTATTTCGCAAAAATCTAAATGCAATGGAGACCCCTTATGAAAAAAGTTGTAAAAAGAATAGTAAACATAATAATTGACATTATTGTGATTTTGATTCTGGCAGTGTCGGTTTTAATCGTTACATTGTCACTAACTTCCAAATCATCAGGGGTCCCCAATATTTTCGGCGTTGCGCCCCTCAGCGTTTTGTCAAGTTCAATGGAGGACACAATCAACATAGGTGATATGATCCTCTGCGAGGTTACAGATGATCCCTCGTATGAATATGAAAAAGGTGATATTGTTACATTCCCAATCACAGTCAACGGTGAGTCCGTTCTTAACACCCACCGAATTGTAGAGGTTATTAAGGATGACAACATTACCTACTACAGAACACAGGGTGACAACAAGAAAACCAACCCGGAGCCAGATAAGGATCTTCAAACCTCTTCAACTATTGTTGCCAAATACACAGGTACGAGGATTGGCGGCGTGGGTAACTTTTTAAGCTTTATCAGAACTCAGCTTGGATTTTTCCTCTGCGTTCTGCTTCCGATGATTATTTTCTTTGTTTATGAAGCGGTTCGTGTTGTTCTCAACCTGCTTGCCTACAATAAGGAAAAAACTCTTGAACAGGCACAGCTTGCGGTTGATTCCGCCGAGCTTACCGAAGAACAGAAAAAGAGAGCTATTGAGGAATATCTTGCCTCCGTCGGAGAAAATCAGGACAAGGCGGAAAATGAGCCTGAAGTACAAACACCTGCTGACGGCAATAATTCCGCTGATAATTCCGATTAAGTTATGACAAATTTGTCCCTAACGCATTCATAGCGTTTATCGTAACGGTATATTTCTTTCTCAGTCTCAAAGCTGAGAAAGAAATACAGTTACATGTAGGGGCGGTTATTGGCCGCCCGCCTTGAAGAATCTGTCCTTTATGACAGATTTCAGATAGGAGAAATATCTTATGAAACGAAAACTTCCGATAAGGAAAAACATAAGACTTGAAAATTATGATTATTCTGACGGCGGCGGATATTTTATAACTGTGTGTGCCAAAGACAGAATATGCTTATTTGGAAATGTGAATAAGAACTGTGTAAAAATCAATTGTGATGAAAAAGACATGGTTCTGCTTTCCAATGTAGGGCAAATTGTCGAAAATGCAATTTGTCATATTGAGGAATCGTATAATCATCTTGTTGAATTGGATAAGCATATCGTTATGCCTAACCATATTCACCTTATCCTGTTTTTATCGGGCAGAAAGTCTGATGAAGGCGGGCGGCCAATGACCGCCCCTACTGTTTCGCAAATCGTGAATCAGTTAAAAGGAGCTGTAACAAAGGCTGTAGGCTGTTCCGTATGGCAGAAGTCGTTTTATGACCATATTATCAGGAACAAAGATGATTATGTAAAAATTTGGAATTATATCGACAATAATCCACAGAAATGGACTATGGACAAATATTATTGCGAATGGTAGTATCTTTATGCGGATATAAGCCGTTCACAGATTAAATTCCCCTGTAGGGGCGGTCATTGGCCGCCCGCCTTGAAGAAGCTGTCCTTTATGACAGATTTCAGATAGGAATTTAGAAATGTGTTCTTACACAAAAGATGAGAGTAGATTTTTTTAAGGAGACGAAGTACCGTGGATACAGTATTTAAATTTCTTTTTGAATTTCTCGGTCAGTTTTTTGGCTCATTATGGTCAATAATCACCGGGTTATTTGGCGGAGTAGGCAATGCCTTTGATTTTTCCGCTTATGTAAACATTATTAATGCCTATACCACGGAGCTTGGCGGCCTCGCATGGGTAATTGCGATTATTGCCATTGTGCTTCTGGTAGCTGTGCTTGCACTTTGCGTATGGCTTATTGTCGTCGCTGTAAAAAAGTTTATTCGTTCGCACAGAAGAAGAAAAGATACAGATTCTCTTGTTAAAGAGGTTCAGGCACTCAACAAAGAGGTTATGAGACTTAACCTTGAAAAGGATAAGATTCTCTCTATGAAGGTTTCACAGATTGGTCTTAACCCCAACGAGATTTCAGAGCTTACAGGCGAAGAAATCGAGTCGCTCAACAACGGCGAAGAAGAGGACACAGGCGAAAGCCGTTTCTACAAACTTACGGAAATCGACCACCTTTGGGCAGATTATGTTCCGCCGGTTTATGACAACGATATCACACTTCCCGAGTTCTGTGAGCGTTTCAGACTCTTTGCTTGTTCACAGCTTGGTCTTTACTACGATATAAAGCTTATCAGACTTTTTGTTGCTGCGTTTGCATCTACCAGACTTATTATCCTTCAGGGTATTTCAGGTACAGGTAAAACTTCACTTGCTTACGCTTTTGGTAAGTTTGTAAACAATCCTTCAATCGTTGCTTCCGTTCAGCCGTCATGGCGCGACAGAACAGAGCTTTTCGGTTACTTCAACGAATTTACAAAGAAGTTCAACGAAACCGAGCTTCTCCGTGCAATGTATGAGGCATCGTATAACGAAAACATCTATGCGGTAATCCTCGATGAAATGAACATCGCTCGAGTTGAGTATTACTTTGCCGAGATGCTTTCAATTCTTGAAATGCCGTCAAGAGATGAATGGGTTGTTGATATCATCCCGAACTCTTGGCCGTCTGACCCGAAGCATATCGTGAACGGTCAGCTCAAAATTCCGCCGAATATGTGGTACATCGGTACTGCGAATAACGATGACTCGACATTTGCTATCACAGATAAGGTTTATGACCGTGCTATGCCGATTAACATCGACACAAAGGGTGTTCCTTTTGAAGCACCTCTCACAGACTCTGTATACATTTCATACAAACATTTTGAGTACATCCTCAATGCCGCTAAGGTTCAATTTGTTGTTTCGGAAGAGAACCTCAAAAAGATTGCCCTTCTGGATGATTATGTTATTGAGCATTTCCGTATAGCTTTTGGTAACCGTATTGTAAAACAGCTTCGTGACTTTGTTCCTGCTTATGTCGGAACAGGCGGTACAGAGCTTGACGGTCTTGACTATGTTCTTGCCCGCAAGGTATTTAGAAAATTTGAGTCACTCAATCTTTCATACATTCGTGATGAAATAGATGGCCTTTGTGCGTATATTGACGAGCTTTTCGGCGAAGAAAATATGACTGAGAGCAAGGATTATCTCCGTATGCTCAAGAAGCTTGTATAATTTTAGCAATTCAGGGCGAACTCTGTTCGCCCTTTGCTTGGTGAAAGGACTTTGTTCCTTTAGCGGTAAAACTATCTGATTGGAGAAAAATCAATGGCTGATTTTGGTAAATATTTCAGAGCATATATGTATATGCAGGACATTCTGAAAAATGATTTTACTTACAATTACATAACAGAAGGCCTTAAGGACGGCGATAAGGGCGAGGATAAGCTCGACGGTAAGACCAACGAAAAGGTAATTGATATGGAATGGGTTGTTGCCATTGAGGAAACACTTCCGTACATTCAGAAAGCAATAGACGAACAGCGCCGTTTTATTAAGCAGGTTGACAATGTTGTTAGAGTTGAGCTTGCGAAAAAGATTGGCCCTGAGTCGGTTAAGCACCTTTCGCAGCACACTAACTTTATTGCCAAGGTTGAGGGTGATATGGTAACGCCTAACAAAATCCTCACAATTGAGCGTGAGGAAAGCTTTGCTATTTATGAAAACCGTGTGCTTATGACGCTGATTCGCAAAGCGCTTCATTTTGTTGACGATAAATATTCAAAAATGAAAGATGTGCCGAACGACAGCTATAATAAAATTTCTATGGTTCGCCACATTGATTTTAATGAGAAAAAAGTAGATTTTAATCTTAACTATATAAATGAATCTCACGAAACTCTTGCAGATGACCTTGATGTTCTTGATGTTTCTCAGCTTTCGGACTTTGACCGAATCAGAAGAATCAGAACAACCCTTAATGAGTTTTTAAACACTCAGTTGATTAAGGAAATCTCAAAAGAGCCTGAGGTTCGTCCTCCGCTCATGCAGACCAACCTTCTCAAAAAGAACCCCAACTTTAAAAAAGTGGTTGAGCTGTGGAACTTTCTCGACAGCTACAAGCGTAAAGGCTTTGAGGTCGTAAGCGAGGAATACAACGGCAAAATGACAGATACTGTTCAGCAGGATGTTTACTTTGCGATGGGATTCCAGCATTTTATGATGTCTATTGCTACAAACCCGGGACTTCGTTCAATCCTTAAGGAACAGTACGACGCTGAAAATGCACGAATTGCCGAGGAAGAATCAAAGCCGCAGAAGACCCGCGAGGCGGTTATGCAGGCACAGCTTGATGCTGTTCGTAAAGAGGAGATGGAAATCCGCCTTCGTGAAATCCGTGAACGCGAAAAGAAAATTCTTGACCTCACGAATGAAATCAAGAATTTAAAGGTTATAATTGATCAGAAAGAACAGCAGATTCTCACTCTTAGGGGCAGGGTTTCTGCTCTTGAAGACCAACTTGAAGAGGTTAAGAAAGAGCTCCAGCAGACAAAACTCAAGTTGATGGAGGCAGAAAAGAGAATTGCCGAGCTTGAGGAAGAAAATCAGCAGTTAAAAGATACTATTGAAGAGTTGAATAAAACGATTGATGAACTCAATCAGACTATTGACACACTCAATAAAAAAATAGTAGAATTAAATGACAGAATTCTCGTGCTTGTGCAGGAGAATGCTCGTTTGCAGACAAAGGTGAAAGAGCAGGAAACTGTTATCGCCGAGCAGAAGGCTCATATTGCAGAGCTTGAAACTCAGGTTGCTGAGCAGCTTGCAAAGATTACGGCTCTTACGGAAAACCTTGAAAAATGTCATGCGCAGATTGAAGAGGATAACCGCAGGATTACCGACCTAACCGAGAAAAATGAAAATCTTACGGAAACACTCCAGAATGAGCGTGTTCAGCACAGGGACACAGTCAATAAAATGAATGCCGATTTTGCTAATGAAAAGCAGCAGATGAACGACGCTCATTCGGCAGAGGTTGAATCGCTCAATCATAAGATTGCGGATGCTGAGGTCGAACATAATGATTATGTTGCCAAGCTTAATGCGGATTTTGCCGCAAGGGCAAATGAAACAGAGCAAAAGCATCTTAAAGAGCTTGCAGATAAAGAAGAAACTCACAAGAAGGAACTTGTTGAAATTAAGGAAGCCAACCTTAAATCATCAGCCGCAAGCAATGCCGCTCACGCTTCTGAGCTTAAAAAGGCTTATAAGTCGGTTGACAAAAAGGTTGAGCTTGCAGAAAAAGCTTGCGAAAAGCGTATGAAAGCCAAGGTTGCCGAGGTTAAAAAAGAGGCTCAGGCTGAAATTCGCAAAGCCGAAAAGAAAGCAAGCGAAAAAATCAGCCTTGTTAAGGATGAAATTAAATCTGTCAAGGATACAGGCGATTTGTTCGTTCGTGATTACGGCTTCGGCAGTGTTGCAGTTGTTTCAAAATATGCCGAAGAGCTTGCAAAATTCGGCAAGCTTTCAATCGCAGACGAGCTTATAAACGCACAGAAAAGCGTAAGATCTCTTTGCATATGCAGAAGTAAAAAGGGTGTTGTGCTTGCAGGCTTTTCACAGAGCGGCGCAAGCGTATATAATGTTTATAAAAAGCAGGCAGATCTTACTGTTGCATTTAACGATTTGTGTTCAATGCTGAAAGGTATGAGCAATCTGCCGATTGTAATTACATTCTCCGGTGTTGACAGACCGTTTGTGATGAATTTTGAGAACATTGTAAGAGATGCAACCAAAAGAAAAACAACTGTTTTCCATAACAAAACTCTGAAAGCAAACGGATTTGTTTCAGTTTACTTTGGTAAAGAATAAGGGGCAAAAATGAAAAATTCTACTGCGCCCAACAGAAAAACGGGCAGAATGATTGCTAAAAATTTAATAGTTCTGTTCACTGTTGCACTTGCCGGCTTTTGCGGCATTCAGGCGTGGTTTACGGATAAGCGTTCAGCCGAAGCCAACGGTATAGAGGTTGAGTGTCAGGCACCTGACGGTATTGAAATTGCTGTTGTTGGGCACGGTGCCCCTGCTCCTGCCAATGATAAATATACAGTGGGTAATATTACGCTTAATAAAACTAATTGCAAATTTCTTGAGAACCTTCAGTTGACCGAAATAACCGGTGACGGCACATTTTTTAGAAAACCGGCTTTGATTCAATCAGGCGGTCAAGCCCATGTTGATACAAAAGCAGAGTGGAGTGAGCCTACTGCAAATGAGCATTATTTGTCATTTGACCTTTACATTCGTTCAAAATCGCAGTATAATATATCAATAGGCAAAAAATCAACAATAAAACCGGATGCTCCTCAACTCACAACTCAAGACGGTACGGGCATTAAAAATCAAAGCAAGTACGGTAATTTTTCAAGAGATTCCGTAGTTGGTGCTGTAAGATTCTCGGTTGTTGACTATAAATCCGCTCCTCCTTCAAAAAAGCTCCTGTGGTTGCCGGCTCCGAATATCTTGTTGAAGCAGACGACTGACGAGTACACTTTGTCAGACGATATGCCAAGCGGAGAATCGTACAGTCATGTATACTATGACACGAATAGAGTACAACACACAGTCAGCAGTACTGATGTTGATAAGGCGTTTGTTGTGAATAATGATGGTTTTGACGGCGGAAAATTTACCTATGAGCTTGGTCAAAACCAAAACATTGCACAACTTAAAAAGTCCTCAGATACCGATACCGATCCATACTACGGCGACTACGGCGCTATGGTAACCTGTAATATGTGGATTGAGGGCGAAGACGCAGAGGCAAGACTTGCTCTTGTAAACGGAAAATTTAAGGTTAATCTTGTATTGACAAAAGAGACAAAATAAAGTTGATTTTAAAGTAGGAAAGGAGAATTTTTGATGAAGTTGAAAGATAAGTTTTGTGACTTTCTCAACGGTTTAGTTGACTCAAGACTGAATAACACAAAAAAGGTCACGACTTCATATGTTGCTCTTTTTCTTGTTTTAAGTATTTTCGCAGTATCTACCTTTTCATGGTTCACAATAAGAGATACGGCAACTATTGATTCAGATCCCTTTTCTCTTGAATCTGCTGCCGGAATGAGAGTTAATAAGGGTGAAGAAATAAGAAATACAATCACCGTAAAGGACGCAAAGCTGAAAGAAGCATCAAGTGTTGACGGTCGTAATATGTTTTTCCCTGTAGATCGCGGATACGGCGATAAAGGACAAAGCGTTGACACAAGCGAAATGAAATTTCGTGAAGGCACAGTAGGAGATAAAAATGACGGATACATATACAGCGATTTTACCCTTACCGGTCAAACAGGCGGTCAGGTTGAAGTATATGTAAAAAGTTACAAAGTTGAGGTAACAAATAAAAATGGTGAAACAGAAGTTTATGACGGTGCAACACATATTACTGTTGACGGCAATAGGCCATCGTCATATCTGGCATATCAGAATCCTTGTCCAATAAGGATTGCATTCATCAGAAACAGTGCTGAGGCTTCGACCGTTATTGATCCCACTGCAATTATTGACAGCTATGCTGACGAATGTCAGGCAGTAAGTTCTGTTAATTCGCTCGGCTCGGCAACAACCACTAAAGCAAAGGGCAGGTCATTTTCCGACTACTATTTCGGTACAGGTGCTCCTCTTTTTACTCTCGACGGTCTTAAATCCCAAAACATAACCATGGTTGCATGGCTTGAGGCAACCGGAGAGAACTGTGACGCTTACGTGGATCAAAATGTGTCAATTACAGTTGAACTTGAAAGTAACTGGAAAGATATGGAATATGTTACTTTCGTTGACAAAACAAAAGGTGATGCTGACAATGACGAAAATACGGAACTCATGTGGGTTGGCAATGCCGGATGTTTCCTTGTTATGACCTATTATGACGAAAACTTTCAAAATCCAAAGTCAGTAGTAATGAGTGCGTCAAAGACTAAGGTTAATGCTGAGGGAAAACCACAACCTATTGAATGGATAGCTTATCTGCCAAAGGATAAAATAACAAACATATCTTTTATGCGATATAGTAAAGTAAAAGAGAAAATTAAGCTTGACGGAACTAATGAGGTTGAGGTAGGCAGAATATATAATGTATGGCATACAACAGCTGAAGTAAATGATTGGATTAAAGCAAATAATAGTGGCAAAGGTGAAAAAGCGTTTAATTGGTCACATCAAATAAATAAAGAACACGGTCTTCAGACATACCGCACAGATGACGGAACTGAAAAAGGAAATAAAGAAAATACCTATTATGCCGTACACGGTAACGGTTACGGCGATACCCCTACTGTTGCTGAAAATGTTGCCCCGTGTATCGGATATTGGGGTACAAAGTATCCCAACAGTTCAGGCGGCAGTGTTGAACCGACTACAACCGAACAACAGCCGACAACCGGAGATGCATATGCAGAGGCGGATATCGTAATTGATAACAAATTATGGTTTAATGATTATAATTGGTATAACGGCGGCGGAGGTCTGAGAAATCTGCTTAGTCAGAATGTTTTTGTACTAAAAGCCGTATTTAGCGATACACACGGTAATGAAACCGCTTATGCAATGAAACCGGAGAGCAGCGGAGATAAGTGTAAACTAAATAGGACAAGTGTTAAAGCCGGTTCGAAGCTTGTAAGATTTGATTTGTATATTTCTGATACAGATACAAAAAAATGCGGATATGATGTGCCTGATAACATTCAGCATACATTTGTAGTGCGTGAAGGTGGCAGTTCTTATAACATATCCTATGAATTGGTAAATGAAGGATCTGGCAAAATCATAAAAGCAGGCAATTGGGAAAATTAATTGATTAACACATTAAGGAGGTGTCACGATGAGAGAAAGACTTGCTCTTTTAAGGGAGTATTTGAAAAACAGACTTGCATTTTGCAAGAATAAAAAAACAAGAAAAGGTTTTATACTCACTATGGTGGCACTTGTTGAAGTACTTGCCATATCGGTTGTGTCCGTTTCGGCTTGGGTTGAAACTATTTCAACAATCACAATTAAAGCTGAGGGCGCAAAAATTGACAACTATGTTTATACTAATGCCGATATTGGCAGTGATAATGGTTATTCAGGCAAAACCATTGACTTGACTAAATATTTCCGTGCTGCGGGTGGAGTGCATCTTGCTTCGGCTTCAAGTGCTGACGGTGAAAATATATTTTTCCCGATAAAGAAATCGGATGTTTCTGATTTTGGTGCTAATTCTTACAGATGTGCGGATGTAAACGATAAGAATGTTAATTATATTGACTTTTCATTTAATGTAAAGGTTGATAAAACCTTTAACGCGAATCATGCAGAGTTTTACCTTGATCAAGAACCTAAGATAACTATAGGTGGTGCAGATGTTTCAGGAAACCTTGTAAGAATGGCAATTACAGATACCGATACTCAAAATACGGTTGTATGCGGTTCTGAGGCAAGTAATAAAAATGTTGTCAGTAAAGCAGAGGGCAATCAAACTCCTGAGACTGTTCGTGCTTTTAGCGATTTTGTTGTTAATCCTGAATCTGAACCAACCGAGTTGTTTAGGGTTGATAAAGGAAGCAGTAAAACAATAAATATTAAAGTGTGGCTTCAGGATGATAAGGCGACTACTGAATATGCCGGTAAAACTGTCTCAATATCTGGTGTTAATATTGTAACTCAGAACAAAAAAGGCAATAAAGTGTATTTTGTTGACCGTACCGTAAATGAAGATATAAAAAATTGGACAAAGGGTGTAACATTTCAGCAGGGTGACAAAACTCCTGTAACGATGAAGTTTAATGAGAATTCGCATACATATTCCTGTGAATACACACCCGCCGCTGGCGATACAATAGTTAAGTTCACCTCGGGAAGTGTCACTTGGTCTACTGATATGAAGTCGCTCAATTCAGGCGACAGTATGTACTACACCGCCTATGGCAATCATAATAGCAGTAATGCCGGATACGGTACATGGGGCGAAGTGATTGAAATCAGTGTTTCAAGCAAAACCGCAGATGTACTCCCTGCTACTGGCAATGTTTCAAGTGTATATATGGTTCCGGATAAAAATGACTCTTACAGTAAAGTTAGAATGCCATTTACTAATGACAGGAATAAATGGGTCGGTTATATTGCAAAGGAAAAGGCAGACAAAATGACTTTTTCTTTTACAAATAACAATAAAAAATATGAAATTCCTGCTCCTAACAGAGGCAATTCAACGCATTTTGTTGTTACTTCTGCTACAACAGGTTATTGGGACCCACCTGCTACTATTACTGTTACTGCAGGCAAGAATGATGCAGGAGATCCTAAAGTTAGTTATGATAGTTTGAAAAGTACTACAATTTCTGTAACCCCCGGTACAAAGGTTAAGCTAGAAGCAAATCCTAAAACAGGTTTCGTATTGAAAAACTGGGTAATCAGCGGTACAAGTACCGTGGCAGACGGCATTGGCAGCGACGGTTCTTTTACCCCGACAGCTTCAGGTAACTATAACTTTACAGCCGTTTATGTTGAGTCGTTGACATTTGAGGCTTATGTCAGAACATATGACGGTGCAAGCCTTTCTGAAAGCACAAATGGCGGCTCAGTTGAAATTAAGTGTGGAAACCAAAACTCGACTGTAGATTCCAACGATGGAACACACATTACACTCAATGCTGTTAAGGGCAGCACAGTTACATATTACGCAAAAGCTAATGACGGATATGTTTTTGACGGCTGGTACACAGATGCAGACTGTAAGACCGGCTTGGAGAATTCAAGTGATAAATATGAATTGGCTAATGTTGAGACCTCCAAGAAGTTGTATGCGAAATTCAAAGTTGATACTTATACTGTAGAAGCATACGCTCAGCACGGTAACAATGTTCCTTCCGGTGATGCCGGTAAGGTATCTTTTGACAATAATAATGAAAAATATGCGTCGAAAGTAACAACAACGGTAAAGCGTAACGGAGAAGTAATTTTTTATGCTAAGCCTGAAAGCGGCTATGCTTTTATCGGTTGGTATAAGAGTGAAACTGCACCAGAACCGACGATAGCGGTTAAAGATTGTTTCTTAGATAACGGCGTCTATTCTAAAAAGATGACGATACAATATTCTGATGTAAAGACATATGCATTGTATGCAAGATTTAAGGCTTTGTGTACGGTAGAAGCCAAAGCGATGTACAACAACGAAAATGTTGATGAAGCCGGTACTGTAAAGGTTGCGGACAGAGCTGCAGGTAAAAGTTCATCTAAACCTGTTATGGAAGGCGACAATGTAACAGTTGAGGCTATTGCCAAAAAAGGTTACAAGTTTGCCGGTTGGTATACGGACATGGCTTGTAATAAACCGTATTCCACTGAAAACAACGATGTTTCACTTATAACCTTAAATAATGTTAGCAAGGGAATCACTCTGTATGCTAAGTTTGAGTTGGAGACAGGCGTTACGTTTTACCTTAATGATGGAGGCTTGTGGTCAGGTGATAAGGCGAAACTTGCAGCGTATGTTTGGGATGATAATGGCAATAAGAAATGGCTTGAAGTATCTAAAACTGACTATGACAATTATTACAGCTTTGCTTTAGATAATAATCAATGGAAGCAAGTAATTTTTGTAAGATATGATCCGAGCAAAAATTTGAACGATTTCCCAACGAAAGATTGGAATGGCTATGTTTGGAATAAGACTTCTGATATAACAATTGATTACAATAATAATTGTTATGTTATAACATCTTCTCCAAATAACGGAGGAAGTTCAACCGGCTATTGGACATCATATACTCCAGGTCAGACTGCTAACATAGATATATATGTTTATACCGGAAATTGCTCGTGGTTTGACCATGATAGTGCTGTACTTGCCTATAGATTCAGCACCGATGATTCATTTAAGTCTGATTGCACTAAGGTGACTAAAGACGGAAAAACTTATTGGAAACTGAGTATTCCAACAGATAAGGATACTATTTATTTGTCAAGAGCTGCTTTGGGTGGTCACCATAATGAATTTAATACTTCTATAGATAAAAGTAAAAATTTGTTTACAGTAAATAATGATTTCAATGGTGGCGACTGGAGCACATATTAAAAATTCAACGGAGGTGAGACCATGAAGAAATCTAAATTTACACTTGTTATTGTACTCGGACTTGTACTGTGTTTGTTGTGTGGAACAACTACGACTTTTTCGTGGTTTAATCGTCCTGATGTGCAAAAGGGCGACTCCCTCTCTTGGAGCGGAGAATACAATGTGACCAACGGAGAAAATATTACTGCTGTTACTTATGCTGCTTCAAAACCTGACGGCAGTGAGTATAGTACTGATCCGTTTAATTTTAAAACTTCGACAACTGTTCCCGCCCATGAAACTAAATATTTCTGTACCGAGGTAACGAACACGGGAACTGCACCGCAGTCAATTTCTTTGTTCCTTAAAAATTCGGATACTAACACCCTTTCTGTCGGCGTGAACAGCCCCCTCAGAACCTACAGGAGATTTACCTCCGATTCACAAACAACATCTTATGTTACCAAGACACCGAGTAATGTGAATGAGAAGAATTTGTATATAGCTACTAATGTTCCTGACCCTACGAAGTACACTATGCACACTTGGAAGAATGTAGATACCGATCCTACTGATAAAGAACTTAGCGGATACATTGAAGATAAGTCTGTTAATTATGATAATGTAGATTATAAAATATCATATGTTACAATTTCTATGGAACACGACCACGCGAAGCTCTGGCTTGCTAATGGTAATTCTAAAGATTGGTTCGGTTTTGATTTAAAAATTACAGATCAGAATAATACTTATGTTTTTAAAGCAGATAAATCTACAGCTATGAAACAGTCAGCTCAGTCTGCCGGAATTTCAAGTTTTTATTCTAAAGCAGAAGCTGTAGTAGGTGAGACATTTGACTTAAGCGCAAAGGCACAGGGTACGGTGACTTACACATCGTCAAACATTGGTGTCGCAACAATTGATAATAACGGTAAGGTTATTGCCAATAAGGCAGGCAAGACTACTGTTACTGTTACATCTACGGGTGCGTACGGTGATAAAATAACGGCAAAATGTGAGCTTACCGTAAGCAAAAAACCGGCTAAAAGCTCGTATATTCCGATTGTTACGAATATGAAGATTGAAGGCACCACCGACAGCGATCCTGTTGTTACAAAGGTGTATTGGTATATCAAAAACGATACAGCATCCAACGCTGAATATTCACTTGGCGATCTGCAAATTTCACTTTAAAATTTTAGATTTTTAAATTTACAAAAGGGTTGTTTTTACAGCCCTTTTTTATTATAATTTATAATCGGTAGCAGAGAATAAAATCCGCCCGCAAGCAAGGGTAGAAAAAATATATAGTGTTTGCAACAAAATCCGATAAATGTTGCAAAGTTGTTGTTATTCTGTAGGGGCGTTCGTCGGACGCCCGCAAGTAACCGCACAAATTATATGTAAAACATATTTTATAAATGCCACAATGTAATTGTTATACCTTAGCGGCGAACCGTGTTCGCCAATCGTTTTGGTTGTAAAACCAAAACGAACATATACGCATTTTCGTTATATAAAATAATGTGTTAATAAACAAATAGTTTGTGTCAGGTCTCCAGTTCGTATGCATTGCACACGATTGCACGCAATTTCTTGCAAATTTGGATGCATGATTTATGCTATATCAAAACATATGTATATGAACATATTATACACTACTTTTAGCATATCAAAAGCTATGTGGATAAACAAATAATTTCATCAAGGCGGGCGGCCAATGACCGCCCCTACTGACACGAACTGGGGACAGTGGCACACCGCCACGAATAATTACGCAAACCACAAAACAACGCTCGGGCGAAATGTGTTTTGAATTTAACAAACTGTCTTCACGAACTGAGAACGGTGGCACACCGTGGAGGAATTTATGGATAAAAATAACGATTTTGAAAATGCGGTTGAAGTGACATCTGTAACAACCGAACACCCCAAATCAAAAAATAGAATAAGGAAAAGGCATGAATCAAAGCTCCGCAAAACCCTGCGGATAATTAAAAATATAATTTGCTGGGGAGTGCTTGCAATACTTGTGCTGACCGTAATTGTGTTTATGGGTTCAAAGGTGAACGGAAAAACACCTTCGCTTTTCGGATATTCCGTGCTTCGAGTTTCAACGGGCAGTATGCAGCCCGAGCTTATGATCGGCGATGTTATTCTCGGAAAGAGCGTTGACGATCCGACCGCCCTCAAGGTCGGCGATATTATCACCTATCGCGGCAGTGGGCAGACCGAGGGACTTCTCGTGACTCATAAGGTTGTAGTTGCACCGTATAAAACAGCTGACGGCACATATAAGCTACAGACAAAGGGCATTGCAAACGATACTCCCGACCCGGAAATTTCAACCGAAGATGTGCTTTATATTATGGTGTGCAAGCTCGGATTCATTGACACATTGTACAACCTTTTCTTCTCACCGTGGGGACTGCTGATTTTTATTGCGGCGCTGCTGCTGATATTCATTGATGAGCTTGTCGTTATAATCCGCATACTTACGGGACATGACAAATCACCGAAGGACAGCGACATCAACGAAATTATTGACCGTTTGCAAAAGGAAAAATTGCAACAAAAGGCTGAATCCGACAACGATACAAAATCGGAAGAATAAATAAAAGCTGAATATATTTAATTTCGGACGAAAGGAAAATTCTCTTTTCGTCCGTTTTTTGTTGGCGAAAAAGACAAAGCGGAAAAATGGTGAAAATAGCTTTTATATGGGCTAAAATCGGCTTTTTAGTTGCATTTTTGGGCGATTTGTGGTATATTTTATACGGTCAAATTTGACCGTAACATACTGATTGTGTTTAGAAATTGATATGTTAAGGGTGGTTTCATGGATTACAAATTAATAGCGCTTGACATTGACGGTACGCTGACAAACTCCCAAAAGGAGATTACTCCCCGTACAAGATATGCTCTTATGGAGGCGCAGAAACAGGGCAAGAAAATTATTCTTGCGTCAGGCAGACATCCCGTAGGAATTATGCCGATAGCAAAAGACCTTATGCTTGACCGTTTCGGCGGTTTTATTATGGCATTCAACGGCGGCAGGATTATCAATTGCGAAACAGGCGAAACTATGGTGAGCAAGCTGTTTCCGCTTGAATATCTTCCCGACATTGTGAATGTTTTGAAGGATTCAAACATTACAATCAACACATACGATGACAGGCGAATCATCTCGGATAATAAGGTGAACGACTATACCTATGTTGAAAGGGACGTTATCAAGGCTGAAATGGTTGTTGTTGACGATTTTATCTCATCTGTAAGATTTGATATCAACAAAATTCTTCTTGCAGGCGAACCCGATGAGCTTGATAAGTATCAGAAAATTCTTGCAGACCGTTATGACGGCTTGCTCGATGTATATAAAAGCGCACCTTATTTTCTTGAGATTATGCCGTTTGGTGTTACAAAAGGCTCAATGCTTCCGCTTTTGCTTGATAAACTCAAGATTAAAAGGGAAGAGCTTGCCGCTTTCGGCGACAACTACAACGATATGACAATGATAGGTTATGCAGGCTTCGGCGTTGCAATGGGTAATGCCGTAACCGATGTAAAGAAGATTGCCGATTACATCTGCGAATCAAACGATAACGACGGTATTGCAAACACACTTGATAAATTCGTTTTAAAGCAATAGTCGCACAAAGTTTGAACCTAATATAAGCTTGAAAATATAAAATATAATTTAACGGAGCGTCAGATTTGACTTAACCCTTTAAAAGAGTTGAAAAAACAGAATCTGTCGCTCCTTTTTGTATATAATAGCCAAATTGAGAGCTTAATCTTTGGCGGCATCAAAGTTGTAATAATTCTTTAAAAGAAAAATATATGAGGCTGTCTAAATTATAATATAATTGTATGTTATGTTGTACAAAGTATAACAAAAGGAGGAAAATCTATGGCAAAAATCAAAAAATTGCTTGCTTTGATTTTGTCGATTTGCGTAATTTGCACGGTATCTGTTATGTCCGTAAGTGCGGCTAATACAGATGACGATAACGACACTTCGGCATCAAGCACAATCACAGTACATTACTACTGTGAGGAAGGCACGCCCACAATCTATTATTGGAACAGTCTTCCGAAAAACATCAGCACGGAGTACCCCGGCGTTAAGATGACTTCCGAGGGAAACAACTACTACAAGTACACTTTCAACGATGTAACAAAAATCAATATGATGTTTGTTACAAACGGAAAGCAGTCTGCGGAACTCACAAGAAACACAGGCGAGTGGTGGTACAAAAATAAGAGATGGTCAAGTAAAAATCCTGAAGATATGCAGGAATTTGACCGTGTTGACATGCGTGAAGACACAATTTATTTTGTAATCACAACCCGTTTCTATGACGGTGACACAGGTAACGATGTTCATTGCTGGGACGACTCACAGGCAAACAATCCCGACAGCGATCCCGCATGGCGTGGTGACTTCAAAGGTCTTATCGACAAGCTTGACTACATCAAGGCTCTCGGATTCAGCGCAATCTGGATTACTCCTGTTGTAACAAATGCGTCAGGCTACGATTACCACGGCTACCATGCAATGGACTTCTCAACAGTTGATGTTCGTTATGAGAGCGACGGCGCTACATATCAGGATCTTATTGATGCCGCTCATGAAAAGGGCATCAAGATTGTTCAGGATATCGTAGTTAACCATTCAGGTAACTTCGGTGAGGCAACTCTTGCTCCTATGTTTACAAAGGAATACGACTCAATTCAGGATCTTGCTTCTGTAGATTGCATGAAGGTTATTGAGGGAAGCGACTTTGCTAAAACATTCCCGAACTACGATGACCTTGAGCCTAAGTATCAGTATGCCGCAAGACTTAATATCATGAAGGATACTAAGGAGCTTGACTCCGGTAATCACGACACGGAAAACTACTATCACCACTTCAAAGACCTCAGCTGGGAAAGCCCGACTGTACAGACAGGTCAGATTGCCGGTGACTGCGTTGATATCAACACAGAGAATCCTACAGTTGCAAATTACCTTAACGACGTTTATAACAACTATATCAACATGGGTGTTGACGCTTTCAGACTTGATACTGAAAAGCACGTTTCAAGACTTACACTTAACCAGTATTACTTCCCGTCATGGCTCAAGACAGGCGGTAAAAACTTCTTCATCTTTGGTGAGGTTTGTACTCGTGTAAGTGAATTCTGGAACCACAACATTCCTGCAATTTCAGCTCCGTTCTATACATGGGCTGAATCAGACAGCCAGTACATTGATTCATTTACAAATGATCAGGCTGCAAACATTGATCTTACACTTAAGCACTATGACAGCAACGCAAGTACAGCAAATCAGCCCACATCTGATAATGTTTATCTTGACGGTCTTAAGTATCACACACCTGATTACAGCAAGTCAAACGGCACAAGCGTAATCGACTTCCCGATGCATTGGAACTTCTCAAATGCAAGCAACGCATTTACCCGTGCTTGTGAAGAAGATCCGTACTACAATGACTCATCATGGAATGTAACATATGTTGATTCTCACGACTACGGTCCTGATATGGACAGCCGTTATGACGGCGGTACACAGTCATGGGCTGAGAACCTTGATGTACTCTTTACTTTCCGTGGTATTCCGTGTCTTTACTACGGTTCTGAGCTTGAGTTCCAGAAGGGTGTTCCTATGGATGTTGGTCCTAACGCACCTCTTTCAACAACAGGTCGTGCATACTTCGGTGACTACCTCGAGGGCGATGTAACAGCAACAGACTTTGGTACATATTCTAATGCAAGCGGTGCTGTTGCAAGCACACTTGAAGCACCTCTCGCTGTTCATATTCAGCAGCTCAACAGAATCAGAAGAGCAGTTCCTGCACTTCAGAAGGGTCAGTATACAAGAAGCAAGACTTATGTTGACGGTAATATGGCATTCGTTCGCCGTTACACACAGGGCGCTACAGACAGCCTTGCTTGTGTAACTATCTCAGGCGGTGCTACATTCAAGAACCTTCCTAACGGCAAGTATATTGATGCAGTTACAGGCGATGTTAAGTATGTTACAGACGGCACACTTACAGTATCTTCTGTTGGTAGGGCTAATATGAGAGTTTATGTTTGCTGTGCAGATGGTTTCACCGGAATTGACGGTCAGATCGGCACTAACGGCGCATATCTCAAGTAATAAAATAATGTTATTTTTTACGGAGCAGGTTTTTCCTGCTCCGTATTTTTCTGCCCTAAACTCTCAAATGACGGATTGCAGATTTATATCCGTCAAAATTATACTTCATTTATAAATAAACATCCCAAAAGTTGCATAATGATGAATAAAAAGACAGAAAATTATGCAAATTCTACATATAAGGTTAAAAATCGTTATGACACTTCTGCAAGAATTGTACCTTTTCTTTTTTTTAAAAATGTGCTATAATATATAAAATATAGTTTCAATTTATTGTGAATTTTAAAAAGGAGTGTTTTTTATGACAAACAGCGAGTATTCGGATGTTACACCGCAGATTCATGCTCTGGCTCAGAAAATGACGCATAACTCCGTTATTGATACAGATTTATACAGTAAGTACAATGTAAAAAGAGGTCTGCGTGACCTTGACGGTAAGGGCGTTCTCACAGGTCTTACAGATATTTCTACAATCACACAGAATAAGCTTGTTGACGGAAAGCTTGTTCCTTGCGAGGGTGAGCTTCGTTACAGGGGCTATAATGTAAAGGATATCGTTGACGGTATTCTTGAAGATGACCGTTTCGGTTTTGAAGAGGTTACATATCTTCTTCTCTTTGGCGATATGCCTAACGAAGAACAGCTTAAAGACTTTAAGAAGCTTCTTGTTCAGTACAGAACCCTTCCTCAGCACTTTGTTCGTGATGTTATCCTCAAGGCCACAAGTAACGATATGATGAACTCAATAGCAAGAAGTGTTCTCACACTTTTCTGCTATGATAAGAACGCTAACGATACATCAATCGACAATGTTTTAAGACAGTGTATACAGCTTATCTCCGTATTCCCTCTTTTGTCGGTTTACGGCTATCACGCATATAATCACTATCAGCGTGATAACAGCCTTTATATCCACCGTGCAGAGCCTACAATGTCAACAGCCGAGGTTATTCTGTCGCTTCTTCGTCCCGACAGACACTATACTCCGCTTGAGGCAAAGGTTCTTGATATGGCGCTCATTCTCCATATGGAACACGGCGGCGGTAACAACTCAACATTTACAACACATGTTGTAACATCTTCGGGTACTGATACATACTCGGCAGTAGCTGCGGCACTTGCATCACTCAAAGGTCCTAAGCACGGCGGTGCAAATGTTAAGGTTTACTATATGTTTGAGGATCTCAAAAAGCATGTTAAGGACTGGGAGGACGAGGACGCTCTTGAAGATTATCTTGAGAAGCTCCTTGACAAGCAGGCTTTTGATAAAAAAGGTCTTATCTACGGTATGGGACACGCAGTTTATACAATTTCCGACCCCCGTCAGCAGATTCTTCACGGTGCTGTTAAAAAGCTTGCGCTTGCCGAAGGTCACAATGATGAATTTGATCTTTATGAGAGAGTTGAAAGACTGGCTCCGAAGGTTATCGGCAGAAAGCGTAAAATCTATAAGGGTGTTGCCGCAAATGTCGATTTCTACAGCGGACTTCTTTACAGCCTTCTTGACATTCCGTGCGAGCTTTATACTCCGCTTTTTGCAACAGCTCGTATTACGGGTTGGAGCGCACACAGGCTTGAGGAGCTTATCAACTGCGGTAAGATTATCCGTCCTGCATATATGAGCATTTCCGAAAACAAGGAATATGTTGATTTGAAAGACAGATAATACGGCGAGCCGCCGTTCCCCGCTCGAGAAGTTAGTTTTACAAGTGCGAGAGTTAAATTGCCCGAGCGTATGGAAAATTGAAAGTTGAAAATTGAAAATTAAAGTCGGGCGACAGTTTGCAAAATGCAAATCATTGTCGCCCGACCGTTTTTTATATATGAAATTAACTGTTTGGTCGTGGGGCGGATAATATCCGCACTACGATTTTTCGCAACATTCATCTTAAAACAACAAAAGACCGCTCTTTTGAGCGGTCTTTAAATCTTGTGTTTTAAATTCAAAATTTATTGCAATCAGCAGAAGAATACATCCATCTCTTCTGCGTTGCCGTCGGCAACAAAGTATGCCTTGCTTTCTTCGGGCTTGAGATAGATTGAAATTTCCTTCGCATCCTTGCCGTATGTAGCCTTAACATTTTTGATTACTTCTTCAACAGGAACCTGTGCGCCTGCATATTCTACGAAGAAATTAACCTTTGTTTCAACCGGAACGGGCTTCTTTGGAGCAACCTTCTTTGGAGCTGCTTTCTTAACAGGAGCCTTTTTAACGGGTTCTGCTTTCTTAACAGTTTCAACCTTTACATTTTCTGTCTTTGCGGGTTCAGCCTTCTTTGTAGCTGCAGCAACAGTCTTAGCAGGCTCAGCCTTTGCAACAGTCTTTTTTACAGGCTCTTCCTTAACGGGAGCAGTTTTTGCAGGGGCTGTTTTTGCAGTTGTTTTCTTTGTTGTTGCCATAATAAATCCTTCTTTCAAAGTAATAAAATATTGCAGAAATAAAAGTTTTATCTTTTGTAAATATTATACATTTCAGAGTAAAAAATGTCAATAAACTGTACAAAAATTCGGCGGTTAATACATATTTGCGAAAAAATAAAATTCCTGTTAGTTGAAATGCACAATGTTATTATCTCATATTTGTGAACTATGTCGTTTTTTCTGTCAAAAAAAACGAAAAAAAGCACATCATCATTTGAAAACCTCTTGCAACTGTGCTAAAATGATAGCGATTAATTTAAGAGAGAAGAATGATTTATGGGAGAGAATTTCATTATTATTGCACAACAGGTGCTTGTACTGTTCATTTTGATTGCAGTCGGTTTTATTTGCGGTAAGAAGAAAATTATCACCGATTTTTCCGCCCGTCACATGACCGATATAGTATTGTATGTTGTGACGCCCTGCGTTATGATTTCTGCTTTTCAGCGGGAGTTCTCGTTTGAACTTTTGAGCGGACTTATAATTTGCGTTGCCTGCTCTGCACTTATTTTCGCTGTGTCAATACTTATCTGTAACCTGATTTTTCATGATAAAGATGAAAGCCGTAAGGCTGTTATCCGCTTTGCAACAATCTATTCAAACTGTGCCTTTATGTCTTTGCCCCTCCAGAAGGCAATTCTCGGTGATGACGGTTGGTTTTACGGCTCAATTTTCGTTGCAGTATTCAACATTTTTGTATGGACGCACGGACTTGTTTCAATGAGCGGTGACAAAAAGCAGCTTTCATTCAAAAAGCTTGTTCTCAACCCCGGTCTTATCGGTGTTCTTCTTGCAATTATCCTGTTTATTACAGGTTTTAAGCTTCCGTACATAATCAGTCAACCGGTTGAATATCTTGCAGTTCTGAACACTCCGCTCCCGATGCTTATTATCGGTTTTTACCTTTCACAGGCTGACTTTAAAAAGGCGTTCACTGACAAGGGCGTATATTTTTCTTCGGCAGTCCGTTTGATTGCTTTACCGATGATTACAGCGGTTGTAATGTCATTGTGCCGTGTCACACCCATAATTACCATGGCTTGCGTAATTGCCACATCAGCCCCTACCGCCGCAACAACAACTATGTTTGCGACAAAGTTCAACAAGGATGTTGAGTTGTCGGTTAGTATCGTTGCCGCAACTACGGTATTTTCACTTGCAACAATGCCGCTTGTCGTAATGCTTACGGGCATGATGAGCGGATTTAGTAGTTAATGTAAAATGGAAAATTGAAAATGGAAAATTATGGTCGGCGGTGTGCCACCGCAGACCTTTCAAGAAGATAGTTGAGATAAATGAATTGCATTGATGCCCGAAACGGTATTGATGCAATTTTTATTTTATATGAATTTAACTGTCTAATTGCAGAGGAAAACCGTGTTCTCCCGTTAGTAATGGCAGAAAATTTATGTTCTCGAATTGGGAACGGCGGCTCGCCATGTGGTAGGATTAAATAAACAATTACAATTCTACGCTCGGGCATGATATGTTTTTGATATTACAAACTGTCTGCACGAATTGGGAACGGCGGCTCGCCGTAAAAATATATGGAAATCTCGGCTAAAATTTGATATAATGAACACATAAAAATATATAATCCTTTGAGGGGGACTGTATTATGTCGAGAAATCCTATGCAAAAACAGAAGCTTTTGTATCTGCGAAAAATTCTTCTTGAAAAGACCGATGAAAATCACGGGCTGACTTCAAGTGAACTTCTGGCAGAGCTTGCGTTGTACGGAATTACTGCGGAGCGAAAAAGTCTTTACGATGATTTGCAGGTGCTTGAAAAATTCGGAATGGACATCTGCAAGAGCAAATCATCAACCGTTAAATATTATGTTGCAAGCAGAGAATTTGAACTGCCCGAGTTGAAGCTTCTTGTTGACGCAATTCAAAGCTCAAAATTCATTACCGAAAAAAAGAGCATTTCCCTCATTCATAAGCTTGAAGGGCTTGCAAGTGTTCACGACGGCAAGGAACTGCAACGGCAGGTTTTTGTCGCAAACAGAGCCAAAACAATGAATGAACGAATTTATTATTCGGTTGACAAAATTCAGAATGCAATAGCACTCAACCGCAAAATCTCGTTCAAATACTACCGTTGGGAACTCGATTTTTCGGGATCGGAGCGAATTGTCAAGCGTGAAAAAATCAGAAACGGCGGATACACGGCATCACCGTGGGCGCTGTGCTGGGATGATGAGAATTACTATCTCATTGCCTATGACACCTGTGCCGACAGTATAAAGCATTACCGTGTTGACAAAATGGACGATATCGAGGTGCTTGACGATGAGCGTGACGGGGGAAAGACCTTTGAAAAATTTGATCCTGCAGATTATTCAAAGGGCGTTTTTTCAATGTTCGGCGGTGAAAAAGCTACGGTTAAGCTGTCGGTTGACAATGACTGCATAGGTGTTATTGTTGACAGGTTCGGCAGGGATATTTTTGTTACAAAGGAAAGCGACACAACATTCGGTGTATCGGTTGATATTATGACAAGCAAACAGTTCTACGCTTGGGTATTCGGTCTTGGCGGAAAGGTCAGAATTATATCGCCGCAAAATGTTGTTGATGAATTTAAAAAGCAGCTTGAAAATGTAAACGATTCATTTTAATTGCCGTATGATTGGCAATATTTCATATTAAAATCGTTAAATAATAATGTCTGACTCGGAAACAATCATAACAATTATCAGTAGATAAATTGATACATTATTGCGTAGAATTAAAAATCAATTAATATACAGCAGACAGCGGAATATTTAAAATTTGCACTAATTGCAGTTTATACATTTATTTTTTGCACATTTGTCGTAATTATTGACTTTATTGTGCATAAAGTCTATTATATTGTTGCAGTGATTATTTGTGTTGTTTTTAGACACAAAATGTTTGAAAACATAATTTTTTAGAATCGGGGTTATTATTATGGATTTTGATTTCTTGCGTTCGGCAACCGCATCCAGTTCAGCTTACAGAGTAGTTTGCGGTGAAATGATTATTGACAGCAATATGTGGAATGTTCACAACGAGGTTCTTGTGGCTGTTGTAAGGGACGGCTATATGACTGTTGAAATGGGTGCTGACACTTATTCACTCTCAACAGGCGACATTTACTTTATTTCACCTAATCAGAGATACAAAATTAATAATACAGGCAACGCAAGAGTTGACGTTATTCTTCTTAACCTTTCAAATCCTGCATCGCTCACTCAGGAGTTTATTCCGCAGAGTTTGATCAGAGGTCTTGTAACAGGCAACTGCACTCACTTTGCAAAGGTTACGAGAGGCGACTACCGTTATAACAATCTTATTGACGATATGAACACGGTTATTTCTGCCGAGAACGAAAAGCACGAGTTCTTCCAGATCCTTGTTCACGGCAAAATGTACGACATTTTCTATATTCTTTTCTCATCGGGTCTTGTTAAGATTTGTGATGTTGAGGCTCAGGGCAAAAAGTACCGTGCTCTCCGCAGAATTACAGAATATATCAACAACAACTTCTGCGACAGCATTACTCTTGATACAATAGCTCAGACAACAGGTCTCAGCCGTTACTATGTGTCGCATCTCTTTAAGGAGCTTATGAATACAACATTTGTAAACTACCTTAACGAGCTCAGACTGACAAGAGCCGCAATGCTTCTTACCACAACGGACACTCCCGTTATCGAAATTGCAGGTATGTCGGGCTTCAACAACATTTCAAACTTTAACAGAGCATTCAAAATGTACTACGAAACAACACCTTCAAAGTACAGAAGAGCCGAGAAACAGTCATTTTAAATAAGTATTTTCAAAATAAAAAGCCGGTGCATATGCGTCGGCTTTTGTTTATGGTAATAATTTGTCCGCTTAGGTAATATTGTTTAAAAAAGGCAGTTCATTTTTGTAGAATGCTTAAATTGAAAAGAAATGCATGCCGTGGTATAATTGTTATATGTGTGACAGCGTGTCTTTTTGTGTGTCATTTGTGTTTAGAAGTATTAAACGGCGGTGAAACGATGAAGTTTTTCAATAAAAATATAAACAAGGTTTTGTCGGTTGTGCTTGTTGTAGTATCCGTTTTGGTAGTTTTGCAGTTCGTCTGCTCAAACGGTACTCTCAATGCCGGAGAAACTCCGACAGAATCGGCAATGGCAAGGGTAAATCCGAATATTCGGAAGATTGTTCCGACAACAACTGTTTCCGCAACAACCGTACCCGTTGAAACAACAACGGCAAAGCCTAAAGCAACCAAGGCAACAACTCAGCCTCAGACAAAAGCCACAAAGGCAACAAAAGCGACAACTCAGCCCGTGACAACAACACAGGCAACCGTTCCGTTTGCTACGGCAATTCCGCCAAAAGAGCCTGTCGATTACCAATCTCAATGGGACGCAGGTTATCTTGTGGCAATTGACAATCCGGACAAAACCTATGAATGCTCCAAGGTAACGCTTACCGATGAGGACAGGGATCTTCTTGAAAGACTTTGCATGGGAGAATTCGGTTCGGGCGGATTTATAGGAGCGGCACTCATTGCTCAGTCGGTAAAAGATGCAATGTGCTTTGACGGTTATCCGACAGTTGCCTCGGTTATCGAGAATTGCCATTATACCGGCAGTACCAAAATCGGCACAAATCAGGAATGTATTCAGGCGGTAAGCTATATCTTTGACGAAAACAAGGATGCCGTTCAGCACCGCATTATGTATATGTATAATCCCGATATGGTTCAGAGCGCTTTCCACGAAAGTCAGAACTATATCCTGACATATCAGACTGTCAGATTTTTTGACAGGTGGGGGTATTGACAAAATCCTTGATTTTCGTCAGCTAAATTCACGCAAGCGTGAGCTAAATTTGCTACGCAAGCTAAATTATCCTACGGATAGCTAAATTGTCCTGACGGACAGCGCAAGCCCTGACGGGTAGGTAAAAGTTAATAGTTAATAGTGAAAAGTTACGGTCGGGAAGACACATTGCAAAATGCAAAGCTGTATTTCCCGACCGTTTATTTTATCATAAAACTGTATACTATGTCTTTGCACTGTTGTATACTATGTTACTACATTGCACATATTATCCGCTCGCAAGTAAAGACACAAACATTGTGACATTTATAAAATTTGTTTTGGCACATAATTTGTGTTATTACCTATCGGTGTCCGATGAACGCCCGTACTGCAATCAAAACTCAACAACCTCTTTTTCTTCAATTTTGTCTGTCGGTTCGGTTTTTTCTTCGGAATATTTATCCTTGAAACCGTCAATTACTTCGCATATGATTTTTGTTGATGTCATAAACATTACTCTGACTTTGAATTTTTTCTTGACATACTTATTGACTGCGCCGGCGCCCATTGTGCCGTTGGCTTTGGTGTACGGCGAATTTGCGATATAGCCGACCGTGCCGATGTTTTTCATCGTGACCTTAATTGCCTCGCTGTCATACGGGTTGTTGTGTTCCTTTTTGCATGTCAGCTTTTTGCCGATGCTGAACGGATTGAAACCGTAGTAATATTTCATTCCCGTGATTGTAACATAAACCTTTTTCATAATAAATTCCCCCTTTGATTTTGTGGATTATCGTCTGCGGCGATTTCTGCGGTGGATGGATTTCTTTTTTATCCCCATAATCGTCTTTACAGAACCCGACACAGCGTATGCCGTGAAGATGTAGACACAGAAATTCAGCATTGTTATTCCTCCTCGTTTTCATTTGCCTTCCTTACTGTATCTATATTTTATCAAAAGAGGTGTCCGATAAAACGGACTTTGGTAATGACCGCAAGCGGTCATTACAGTGAAATTCGCCGTTGGCGAGTGAAACTGACTTTGTCAGATGAAATCGTCCTGTCGGACGGTGAAATTGCCCCATTGGGCAGTTGCGGTCGTGAAGACAGTCTGCAAAATGATAAACAAAAGTTCCCGATTAATTTGATTCGCTATGCGAATCAATCTGTAGGATACAAAACAAAAATGCATCAGAGCCTTACCGGGCATCTGATGCATTTTATTTATCTGACTGTCTTCTCAAATTACGGGCGGTGGTACACCACCAACCTTAATTTTCCATTTTCAATTTTCAACTTTCAATTTCCCATACGCTCGGGCGATTTTATTTTCGCATTTATAAAACTGTCTTCACGAACCGGGAACGGCGACTCGCCGTTATTTAAGTGTTTTCATACATTGCTTGAATGTTTCGATTACATACCATGCTTCATCGTCTGTGAGAGTTGAGTTCATCGGGAGGGTGAGCTGGTTTTTGTGCATATTATACGCATTCGGATAATCGGTAATCTTGAAACCACGCTTGCTGTATGCCGAAAGCAACGGCAATGGCTTGAAGTGGACATTGCACATTACGCCGTGGTCAGCCATCATATTATAGAACTTGTTACGGTATTCTGCGTCTTTGCCGATAAATCTTACAAAGTAAAGGTGACCGCTGCTGCGGTGGTTTTCATCGCAATGATTAAGCACCTGAACAGGCAAATCCTTAAATTCTTCGTTGTAAAGCTTTATAAGTTGATGTCTGCGGTCGAGCATTTGATCGTAGCGTTCAAGCTGAGCCACACCGATTGCGGCAAGTACATCGGTCATATTACACTTGTACTGAGTGTCAACAACATCATATTCCCACGATGCGACTTTGTTTTTTTGATATGCATCCTTGGTTTGACCGTGAAGCGAGAGAAGCATATACTGCTTGTACATTTCTTCCTCGTCAATTCCGTCATGTGAACGGTGAACAGCCGCACCGCCCTCGGCAGTTGTCATATTCTTTACAGCGTGAAAGCTGAAGTTTGTGAAGTCGGCAATTTCACCGCACATTTTACCGTGCCATTGCGCACCGAATGCGTGAGCGCCGTCAGCCATAACAATAACTCTGCCGAACTTTTCCTGAAGCTCGTTGCGTGGATTGAAAACGCCTTTCTTTCTTTCAACAGCCTCAAAAATACGGTCATAGTCGCACACAACACCTGCAAGGTCAACAGGAATGATAACCTTTGTATTGTGGTTGATTGCCGCCTCCATTTTATCGTAGTCCATTTCAAAGCTGCCGCTTTTGCAGTCAACCATAACAGGCTTTGCGCCCACATGGTAGATGATTGATGCGGTTGCCGTGTAGGTGTATGCCGGAACGATAACCTCATCTCCCGGACCGATGCCGAGAATACGCAGAGTAAGTTCGGCACAAGAGGTCTGCGATGAAAGACAGACAGCCTTTTCCGTGTGACATCTTTCTGCAATACGGCTTTCAAAAAGCTTTGTTTCGGGACCTGTTGTAATCCAGCCCGATTTCAGAACCTTTATAACTTCGTCAATTTCTGCCTGAGAAAGATCAGGCGGCGAAAAGGGAATTTTTCTCATTTTAAGTTTCTCCTCGGATACAGCCTGTGTTAAGCGTTGCCTCACACAAACTATAGACAAATCTGAAAATATTGCACTCTTCTAACCGAAACAAAAGTTGCAACCGATTGCAAGCAGTACAAAGGTGCGTCAGCTCATCGGAATTTCGGCAAAAGGTTAAATATTTACTGAAATCCTAAGTTTCAATCGCCAAACGGGCAAATGACACATATATTAAATTATACAACGCAAGTCATAAAAAGTAAAGTTCCAAAATACCCAAAATATACTCTGAAAATGCGGTTTTGTATGGTGTATGAGCCGTATTGCAGTTGATTTTCAGCTTTTTTCGCTTTCGGATGCTTTCTTTTGCAGATATTTCTTTTTTGTTGCAAGACCGCCTCTTATGTGCCTTTCGCTTTTGTTTGTGTCAAGAATTTCCCTCACCTGTCGGTAAAGTGCAGGGTTAAGTACCTTTAGCCGTTGGCTGACATCCTTATGCACGGTGCTTTTGCTCACACCGAACTTTTTTGCCGTACTTCTCACGGTTGCCTTGCTTTCGATTATGTATTCGCCGAGCATTGCCGCTCTTTCTTCTACGATACCTTTCACATACAGCCCTCCTGTCTGTCCTCCTTAGGGGGACATCTGTAATAGATTGTATGTGCAGACAGCGGATTGTATGACGGTATAGTTTAGCATGTTTTATTGCGTTTTATTGTGTTTTATCTGTGATTATACCAAATTTTTGTATAAACAGACAAATTAGTGTTCATAACTTCGGCGTTTATGTGAATTGAATTGTTGTGTCTGTAAATGGTATAATTTAGTTGTAAAAGTCAGAGAAAATCAAATTTTTTTGTGCGTTTTGCTTCTTTGGCTTGAGAGGAGAAATACATATGAAAAATATTAAAAAAACAGTGGGTAAATTATTTGCAATGATTCTCACGGTATCGGTTGCAGTATCCTGTGTGGTGTCAACGGGCATTTTTACAGCTTCGGCATACACAGCGCCGAAAGAGGGCAAAATTTTTTATAACAAAACAATGTACGACAAATACGGTAAGGCTGAAGGTATGGTTCTTGACAGCCTTAAAAATTTTGACGAGGAAATTGATATCAGCAGTCTAAATGTTCCAAGAAGCGATGTTGCGGAATTTTTTAAGGTGCTGACCTTGACTCATCCTGAGCTTTATTATGTGAATCAGGGATTTTCGTACTCCTACTATCCGTCAGAGGATAAGGTTACGTCAATCTATCCCGAGTACACAATCAGCAAGAGCGAGTATGCAACACAGAAAAAGTCGCTTGATAAAGAGGTTGAGAGAATACTTTCACTTGTGAATGAGAATATGACCGATTCCGAAAAGGCTCTTGTAATCCACGATGAGCTTGCCATTATGAGCGAGTACAGCACATCAAATTACAACAAGGCTGATATTTACAATTCGCTTGTTGAAAAAACTTCCGTATGTCAGGGCTATGCGCTTGCGTATTCCTACATACTTTCACTTGTCGGAATAGACTCCGAACTTGTTGATTCAAACTCAATGAACCATATGTGGAACAAGGTTCATATCGGCAACGCTTGGTATAATGTTGATGTTACATGGGATGATCCTCTTAATGACCGACCGGGACACGCTCAGCATACATACTTTCTTTTAAGCGACAATGCCATTCAGAATCTTCCGTCAAAGCACTATGATTACACAATAAGCTACGGTGCAAATTCGACAAAATATGATAATTACGAAATCCATAATTTCGACACAAGACTTTGCGAGGTTAACGGTGAATTTTACGGCTTTGTCAACAACAATTCTTCTGCCAACAAGGGTGCATTGTTAAAATACAAGCTTGACAGCAATACATATGAGAAAAAGCTGGAATTGAACGAAAGATGGAGCGCAGGCGGTAATTCCTACTGGATAAATACATTTATGAGCCTTGAAAAATACAACGATACTCTGTATTTTAATACCTCCGACGCCGTGTATTCATACGATGTTGAAACAGGCAGACAGGCAGTTGCCGCATCCGACATCAGCGGTGTGTCCGCATCATCTGGCAGGCTTTGCTACGGCATGGTTCTAAAGGGCGACGCAATGTATGTTGCCGTGTCGGATTCTCCGAACAACAAGGCTACTTTGCAGTATGTAAAAAGAGTTGACAAGGGCAACCTTGCAATCGGTATGACAAACTATGTTATGACTGCAAGCACCAATTCAGCCGAAAAGGCATATTACGGTGACGCAAACGGTGACGGCAAAATAAACATTTCCGATGCAACCGCAATTCAGAAAGCAATTGTGGGTATCGTCAATCAGAACGAGATAGAGCGTATAAACTCTGATGTAAACTTTGATTCCGATATTACCGTCATTGACGCAACCACAATTCAGATGTATATTGTAAGGCTTATATAACGGCAAGCCATTGGCAAATTGAAAATAGAAAATTGAAAATTTAGGACTGCGGTGTACCACCGCAGTCCTTTCGAGAAGATAGTTAGATAAAGGAATTGCACCAATGCCCGATACGGCATTGATGCAATTTTTGCTTTATTTATATAATTTTAATTTGTACAAATCTTTGCGTGGCTATCTACAGGCGTATAATATCCGCACATACAAATTTGCAACAACTTCCATATATACAAAAACGGTCGGGCGACAATGTTTTTCACTCTTGCAAATTGTCTTCCCGACCATAATTTTCCATTTTACATTTTTAATTTTCAATTTTATGCCCGAACCGTACACCGTTACTGTTCAATATCGCTATTGATTTACCCATGCAATTATGCTATAATTCTAAGGATATAGTGTATTAACGGAGGCTTTGGAATGCTGGATTCATATGTTGAAATTGACCTTGACAAAATCGGTGCAAATGCCCGTGCGATAACACAAAAATACAGCGACTACAAATATTTTATTGCCGTTCTCAAGGGTGACGGTTACGGTCACGGTATGGAAGTGGCAAATGAAATGTACAAAAACGGCATTAACTATTTTGCCGTGTCCTCTCTTGAGGAGGCTCAAAGCTTTCGCAAGGTCAACAAGGACGCTCCGCTTTTGTGCCTGCATCCGGTTCATCTTTCGAGAATTGAGGAGGCAAAGCGGCTTAATCTCACCATTGCCGTGAATGAGCTTGACTACCTCAAAAGGTTGCTTGATTTGAACATTGACTGCAATTTCAAGGTGCATCTCCAGATTGATACAGGATTTAACCGCCTCGGCTTCAAGGATAAGAACGAGGTTAAAACTGCCGTTGATATGATTAACGGTTCAAATTTTGTTCTTGAGGGAATTTATCAGCATTTTGCAACAGCCGGAATTTTTGATCCCCATTGGGACGAGCAGGTCAGAAACTTCAAGGAGCTTACATCGCTTATTGATTTGAATAAAATCCCGATTGTCCATATGGGTAGTTCCGTTTCAATGCTCACCCACCCGAAACAGCCTTTTACAACAGGCGTGAGAATGGGCATTGCAATCTACGGCTACAATGTTGCCCCCGATTCTCTTTCAAATTCGCCAAAGGACAAACTCCGCAAAATGCGAAACAATTACTTCATTAAGAAGTACAACATCAGCGAAACATATTTTGATGTAAAGATAGATTTACAGCCGGCTATGAAGATGAAAACCCGTATTCTTCAGCTTAAAAAGGTGAACAAGGGTGAGTGGTTCGGCTACAATGCGTCATATACGGCAGATGAGGATATTATTCTTGCAATTCTTCCTGTCGGCTACAACAACGGCATCGGTCACGCAAATCACAACAGACAGGTTGTTATCAACGGCAAAAAATATCCTGTTGTCGGTGAGATGTGTATGAATATGACGGCTGTTAAGGTTGATTCATCGGTAAAAATTGATGACGAGGTAACACTCCTCGGTGACGGCATAACCGTTGGAATGTTCGGCAGAAGTTCGGGTATGGGCAATGCTGAGGCGCTTGTGAATATAGGCAAGAACAATCCGAGATTTTATGTAAAAGACGGTAAGGTTGTAAAGGAGAAGTAAGATGGCAGTTTCGGTACACAAATGGCTTTTGAATAAATTCAGAGATATTAACCACAGCAGAATGGATAAGCACATTGACATTATCGCCAAGAACAGCGGTAAGTCAAAGGCTTATATCAAGTTCGACATAATCCGCAACTTTCTCATCAGAGGCACAGGCTACACGGACTATTTCCGTTGCGATTTTATCAACCTTTCGGCTAAAGAGAAAAAAACCTTTGTAACTGCAAAAACTTTCTACAAAATTCTTGAATATCTCAACGATGAGGAATATATCGTTCTTCTTCGTGACAAGCTTGTTTTTGACGAGCTTTTCAAAAAGTATCTCAAAAGAGATTTCATCAACCTTCGCACAGGCAGTAAGGAAGATTTCAAGAAGTTTCTTGACGGCAGAGAAACCGTTTTTGCAAAAGATCCGACAGGCGAGGGCGGTCACGGCATTTCAAAAATCACCGTTGCCGATGTAAAGGACAGCAACAAGCTTTATGATGAACTCAAGGCAAACGGTCAGCTTCTTGTTGAGGAAGCAATCGTTCAGAGCGATGACCTCAACGAAATCAATCCGTGCGTTGTAAATTCATGGCGAGTTGTTACGCTCTATAAGGACGGCAAGGCACATATAATAAATAACGCTCTCCGTATCAATCAGGACGAGTCAAATGTTATCGGCTGTACAAATGACCTCTACCTCAGCCTTGATGCAGACGGCAGAATCGACAGTAATGTAATTGACGACTACGGCAATGTTTATGACAAACACCCGATGACAGGCAAAAAGTTCTCTGAGGTTAAGATTGCAGGCGTTCGAGAGGCTCTTGACATGGTTGTTGAGGCAGCGGAAAAGATTCCGCAGGTGAGATATATCGGTTGGGATATCGCCTTTTCAAAGAACGGTCCCGTTATGGTTGAGGGCAACGAGTACCCGGGCTACGGACTTTTGCAGTTCTATAAACTAAAAGGCAAACGCACAGGCCACCTGAAAGAAATCGCCGATGTCCTCGGTGACGAGATGAATAACATTAAGCTTTGATTATTCAGCAAAAACTTTATAATAAAAACAAAAAACAGCACCGAAGTATGACCCGACCCCCAAAAGTTAGACCTAAAAAATCTAACTTTGGAGGTCGGTATTT